>Ga0123357_10009065_pt1 | contig 12518 bp, 7 predicted proteins | sample TergutEmb28metaG_FD_89873 | JGI IMG/M metagenome (GOLD analysis project Ga0123357, IMG submission 89873) | Embiratermes neotenicus P4 segment gut microbial communities from Petit-Saut dam, French Guiana - Emb289 P4 | ecosystem: Host-associated > Arthropoda: Insects > Digestive system > Gut ... | reverse complement strand
TGGGTGATGGTGCAACTCCCATAGGAATTGTGAGCGGTTTAAAAAGGTTTATTCCCCCCCCCCCTCCCCCCTAACAAGCGCGAGGCATGGGGGTCAAAACCCCCCCCCCCCCCTCCCCCTTTCGAAATAAGCAAACGTGTCGGGAGCAATAGCTAGGCTCGGGATTTGCGTCACAGGTTCCAAGCACATGGTCCGCGTGTCACAGCACCAAATGGCTTGCAGTTTTCGGAAGAAGAAAGAAAATGACCAAAGTCACGCGTCTTTATTGATTTTCTGCTGTCGATTGATGACGGCGTCTGAATCTGTGTTGTGTTGTTGACCATTAGATATCCTGAGGTTTCCTTTTTCGCCTTGACGAGAATGCATTGTAGTGTATCTAAAGTAGGAGGGATGTGAAGGTATTAACGGGATTCATTTTACTTGGGAGAGCAACCAGGATTAGGCTCTTGTAAAAGCGGTAATAAATTCTTGAGTCCCATAGGAGTGAAGAATTTTTCCACTAGGCAAATGTCTGTGTAACTGACGTTTGTGGGATCATGCATCATTGTGATACCTGGAGAATAAAAAACCAACTAGATGCCACTTATTATTTTATTGTACTTCTTATAGGCTCAACATGTTTCGGGCATTACTATGTCCATCATCAGAAGCGCGTGAATATGATGTTGATTACCACATTGGTCGTTTCGGTCTTGGTTTGCTGTATGTTGAGCCTATAAGAAGTACAATAAAATAATAAGTGGCATCTAGTTGGTTTTTTATTCTTCGGTCTTCAAATGTCTACGTATTTCTCATAAAGGACTTTGCTTCGTGGAATTAGTAAAAATGTATTTGTCCCTATGCATGCCGTAAAGGTATATGGGGGTGTGGAAATAGGGCTCCTCTTATTCTCAATCTCAGCAATTGAATGGAGATAAGTGTTCAACTTACGCGCTCCGACTGCTTTGTCCTCTGGGAAATATCCTCTGTACTCACTAAATAGGCAGCGTTGGCACAGTGGCACAGTGGTTAAGGTGCTGTGCTACAAATCGGAAGGTCGCTGTTTCAATCCCAGCTGGTGTCATTGCAATTTTTCATTGACATAAAATCCCTCCGATCGCACTATGGCTGTGGGGTCGACTCAGCCTCTAACAGAAATAAGTACCAGGAGCATTCCCTGGGGGAAATGCTCGTGGCGGCCGGTGCGTAAGGCTGACAACCTTACCACCATCCTGTGCCGTTGTCATGAAATCTGGGAACCTTAACTTCCTGGAATCCTCTGGGCCACTCCAGGCCTGTAACGGGACTGCTTTACCTTTGCTTGCTCACTAAATAGGAGACTGAATGGGACCCTAAACGATCTGGGCGCTATGGTGATGAGGAAAACCTATTGCCTTTGCCAGATATTGAACTCAGATTTCTCCCACGGCCAACTCTCATTGAATTGGTTAGTTAGCTAGCTGGTTAGTTAGCTAGATGGCTAGTTAGCTAGCTAGCTGGCTAGTTAGCTAGCTAGCTGGTTAGTGTTTCAGTTTAACTCCTCAGGCATTCGACTACAATTTCTTGCCTGTATTTCTTATTTTATTTTATTTGCTACCAAGGTGTTGAGTACTGTGTCCAGTTTGCTAGTATGCCCAACAATGAGAAATATACATTACAGCCCAAAAGTGTGCGGGCATTTTCGAAAGCAGGCGAGGTGTATCGGTAGCACTATAATACCCGTGCAGTAACTAGGAGTTTCAAGTGCACTGTACAGAAGTGAAACCTAACTGACACTGAACAAATGAGTGCGTGTATAAATCTGTAGAGCTAAAGAAGGTTAACAAAACTGTAAATCCTAATTAGTTATCATGAAACTTGATTAAACAATTTCATATAATGAGCCGCAAGAAATGAAGTCACGCAGACACAGAAAATGGACAAACCGCTCCATGATAAGACAAAATCACAATTAATTCCGCTTCCTCAGACCGTTACGAATACCGTGAAGCTGCAAACTTCTCAATTTCAGTGTATGGAATCACCGTTATAAGTATTTCAGTGATCAGTAACTTGCAGTGCTTTGTAAGATCAGGTATCCAGTTGACGCCTTTTAGTTTCAGCAGAGTTTCTTGTAAGCAGTAACACGTAGGGTAAAGGTGATTAAAAATATGCTGCAGCAAGTCGCTGAATAGCCCAATACGGATAAAAATTTTGTGATGATCGATTGAACGATTGTAAGGATTTTACGGATTCCTAGAACAGCATCTTCCTGTACAGGACCAAAGTTCTAGTTCACGAATACAATATTTTTTCCCGGTGAGAAACTCATGAAGGATTTTCTTGTTTATCGAAAAGAATTTTGTGACTTAATATGGATAGTTATTGAACACTTTCCGCCTCTTCAACTGCAAATTCCCCCCCCCAATATTCCAGAATTCCCAATAGTTTAAAATAAAATGCGTGAGATTCTTCTTCTTTAAATAATATCTCTTGCCTAGCGCTCATCCTTTTCATTTTGTTTCTTCCTAAAAACCATCTCTTTGCGAAAGACCCACAGTGAGAAGAAGCCATTCTGATTCGCAGCTTCATGTAAATTTCATTAGCTACTGTTGCTCTAACCGACCCCGAGTTGATTTCGTTAGTTCGTAACTGTAGTAGGGGCTGTAATTTCCTGAATCGGCTCCAACCTATCCCTGCGGCGACCCAGCGTGACCTCGCTTGCCGTTTGGAGGGCTTCATGAAAATGACAATATATGTGTTCCATACTACACTGTTCGTGAAGCCGCAGGGATGGGAAAGAAGGCTGCCCACAGGCAGCTTCTTTATTAGAAGCAGACACCGGCTTCGTGTTGAGCTTCAGTAGAAATCCCGATGGGCGCCTAGTGCTTTTATAAAACCTTCACACAACGTGGAAAAGTGAAGAAGCGGACTTCGAAATTTGGTGCGAGACTGAGTAAGATTTTGTTAGCTACATAGATAGATCAGTAGTAGCTAGCTGCTTTTTTTGATAACTATGTTGTTATGAACTATTACGCAGCGAGTATTGTAATTCCTTACGGACGTTTCGGGACAACTTATCGGTCCCATCTTCAAGGGTCAAGAATTCAAGAACGTCGGTAAGGAATTACCACTACTTGCCGCATAATAGCCCAGAAGAGCGCTGTTCTCTTCTACCTCACGTCGGAAGCCTGCAATCACGCATAGCACCTTCTTTGATCTTGTTTCTTGAGAAATGAATTATCGTTAGCCCTCCGAGAAATTCCTCGCCTTTTAAAGAAAACAATCTCTCATTACCGTGTACAAGAAAAATAAGCCACTGGATAGTGTTCTTAGCCGGTGTATTTCTTTATGCCGTTATCCTCCTGCTTAAATTTATATTCCACTTCAGGATTTCATGATAAAATTGTATACGTATTTCTTGTGTCTCCAATGCATGCTATGTGTCCCACGGATTTAATTTTTCCTTATACCTGACAGTATATGTAGTTAAGGGGTGCAAATTATGAAACGTCTTTTTACGCAGTTAAATCTGTTACATATCCGTGCATTAAACGGATATTTCATTTCACACAGTAATACCAACACATGCGCACTTGTGTAAAATGTGTTTATCACATGTTCTTTATTATTGACATGTTTCGACCGCCATGGCTATCATCATCAGGGTAACTGACAAGATTATAAGGAGTCCAAACACACTGTTACAATGCATAAATGAACCACTCAACGTTATAAAGCATGTTTCAAACTTCTTACATAGTCACAGATACATACACAGATTTTAGTAGTTAATAAGCTGACAGTCAATATGTAGGAAGTTTGAGACATGCTTTAAAACACTGATTGGCTGACTTATGCATCTTGACAGTCTGTTTGGACTAATTATAAATTTGTAAATTACCGTGATGATGATCGCGACGGCGATCGAAACATGTCGGCAATAAATAACATGTGATAAACACATTTTACGTACGTGTGCATGTGTTGGTATTACTGTGTGAATTGAAATATGTCTTGTTACGCAGTTCCTCGCAGTCACCTTGTTTGCTTCCCTACTACTCTTTCCTACATACTGATCTCAGGCGCCCAGAAGATACGCGCTTCCCCGCATTCCTGATGCCAAATCGAAACCCAAAAAAGCATCAGGCAACATTACATTTGTGTATGTATTAATCATTAGTCACTGTATAGGATTCTGTAAGGGCCGTCAGTCTGTCCGGTACAAGAAGCACGCAAATGTAAATACTTATGAAGTCTAATAAACCCAGAAGATGCGAAAGATTTTAGAAACACGGGGTGGAATAACTACAGACATACTCTAAAATAAAGCCCAGTAGTGTATCGGCTATAATAAATAACTTTCTCCTATTATCATTATGATTAAAGGCTTAATGACTGAATAACCTGAATCACGTATAAAGATCCAGCTCGTACCGCGCAGTAAACACACTCCTTCTGGGTTATTAAAAACGAATAGGAGAACAGTCACTCTTTGTTCTAAGATCCATACGAAACACAAGAATGCGCTATGTGTGCATAACAGAACTTTTGAGTTTTAAATCAGGTGGGACATGAATTCCCAGCAGGGCTTTCAAGGTTACCTACGTAGGCTAATCACTAACAAAAGATGCATTTACTGTCGGTGTCTGACGGAAGGCGTCCATCTTAAGACAGCCCCGACAAGTACATGCGTCCTTGTGCGAGTCAGAGACGTCTTGTTGAATTTCTAACGCGCCTTCTGAAACAGTTAATATAACATTCTACAAAGTGTTAATGTTTTGGTACACGTTCCTGTTTGGAAGATCCCATGTTTAATTTTTTTACTGAACGTCTGCTGTAGTGGCATATTTTCTTGGTCTTATTCAGTTCTTCCATTGACATTCAGAGGTAGTGCCCAATGAGACACTACCTCTTCATACTACATCTATTAAACAGACTAGTGACAGTGGTACTGTCATGTTATGCTGTTCAACTCACGAGGATGTTCACCAGAACACCATGGAACAGCAGTCCCAGTCGAAGGAGTGTTTAACCCTGAACTTGAACCAAGAATTATGAGTGTGTAATTCAGCAACAGAATATCTAAATACTTTTTAAAATTTGTTAGTGACTCTAATATATGAGGGAGCAGGGGTAGGGTAGTCAGTACAATGACTACAGTGCGGTCTGAACAGCCGAGATACTGGCGTTCGGTTCGCGACAGAGACAAAAGTTTTCTGTCTTTACGAAAATTTCCAGACCGCGTCTGGAGCCCAAACATCCGCCTATTCAGTGAGTACCGCAGGCTCACCTTCCGAGGGATAAAGAGGCCGAAGGCATGAAGCCGAATACTCATTTACATATAATGCCCAGATTAAGAAGAAGTGGAGTTACCACAGCCCACCCCCGTACGCTATTATGGTACGTACAGCAACGTCACCGTTACCTTTTTTTCTCATGGCTCGAGAGTCCTAGTGGGCCATGGCCTCATGCATGAGGTTTCTCAGTCACAGACGCATCACGCTTGGTAAGACTTCCGGACGAGTGACCAGCCCGTCGCAAGGACCTCTACTTGACAGCACACAACATTTACAAGAGACAGACATCCATCCCCACAGCGAGATTCGAACCCGCAATCCCAGTAAGCAACCGGCCGTATACCCACAACTTAGACCGTGCGGCCACTGAGATCGGTATCATTACCTGTACACGAAATATTTCCAAGATTCTAGATAACAAATTTTAACAGCAGTATCATACATTATTTAAGGCTGTCACCTCATGTCCATGGAGTAAGTAAGTAAATAAGTCACCGCAGTTAAGTGGTATTGTAAGTCTTGTTTCCGGACGATAGCATTCTGTAGGTCTGCAGTATATTGTCAGTTCTTCGAAGATCTAGCTATCTGTCAGAAAGCGTGAGATCGAGACCTGATTTGCGATGCGCCAGCAATACTTCACATATCTGTATGGTGTTATGGCCCGTTAGAGAGGATGACTGCACTATGAACCGTGTCTTCGTGAGGAAAATCGAAACTGTCTTTAAACCATCCCATACCCCAAGAAATCTGTTCAGATATGTCCTTACGTCTTGCACGCATGCAGTTCAAGTTTCAAGAGTATCGGTGGTCTTTTAAAAGACGTCTTCCTTGACAACCAAACTCTTTTGCCGGTTTCACAGTCTCGTAACCTATTAAAGACGAAGCTGCCGTTGCATTCCTCTGTGCAGAAAGTAAATTAATCCTCCCATTCATAGCATTTAATTTCATTTCTATTTATAGCACCAGCTCTCCTCCGCACTTTCTTATTAAGCTCTTACATTAAATCATTCTCGTATGGAAATGCCTATCGACACGCTGTAATGGTAATGTTAGGACCCGCCATCTCTTCATTTTCTTCTTGCTAGCTCCTAATTCGAGATGTTGTAATCTCCTGTTCGTTTTCACGCGGTCGCGAGATCTTTCTGGAGGCGGAGGAGAGTGAGATGAAGAGGAAGGGGAGGCGGGGACGGGGTAGCAAAGACTTGAGACGCTGGATTGGAGGCAAAATTGGGAGCTTTATATCTACATGTTATGAGCGAGATGGAGAAACACTGAGTGAAGGGTGGTTCAGACGTTCCTGCTCAACTGTGTGCAGCTGAGAATAGAGACACCAAACCCTTGACCTACATGAACAGGCCTGCTGATAGCTGAAGACTTTTAGGAGGATGCGACGCAAGGACGGACACTTTCTATTCCCGTATTATTAATTTATTGGAAGGTTGTTTAAAAACATTTCTTCATACACCTAGATTGAAATTGGTAAATTTAACTTATACGAGCTTAGAAATATAGACTATAGACGCATATGTTTGTATTTGTATAAGTATATAGCAGTGTTTCTCCACCTGTGGGTCGCGAAGCTACTCTGAGTCGATCACGAAACAATTTTATGAGATGTGCTTTCCACTAATTCACACTATTTTGATAAGTGTGTTCAAATTACTTTTATTTGTAAAGGTAATCACTTGTAATAATGTTGGCTTTACTGTCTTGTTGTAAAAGTGACACGTCGTTGACCACCAGGGTTTCCAACATCTCAACGAAAAATGATTGAAATAGCCAAACACAATTATCGGTTTTCGTCGAAGTTGTCATACTGTTGGCAAAACTGTCAGTTTGAGGAGTACCTCGCAGAACACTGAAAAATCCAAATTTATAAGGTTATGAAGAAGACTCTAGATATAAGAGCCGTAACAGCAGTCACAGCACTAAACTCAGGCTCATGCAGAATTATATAAATGCGTGTATGTTTAACTTCATTTCACTCAGTCATTACAATATCACATTAGCTGTACCGGTGCGTGATTTTTTTTATTTTAAACCTGCATTTATTTCTGACTTATGGAGTTGCGGATTAAAGCTACGTGTCTAATCTCTGACGCGTTTCTGAAAGTCAGAGAAACATTGGTGTAGAGAGTGTATACATTAGCATATGTATTAATACACTCGCACTTATATACATAGAAATAGAGGACAGGGGATTGATGGAATGAAGAGCAACGTAAAATGAGAGACAGAAAGAATGCGAGGAATAAATGGAACATCACGGACAAATTAAGAGAGAGAAATAATAAAATTCAGATCTACGAAGAAACAAGTAAAGAGAGTGCCAGAGAGGAAAAAGGGAAAAGAAGGAAGAAAAGAGTAGGTGGGAGAAAACTGTGTAATTCAGGAAGAATTCTGAGCACGCAACAATACGTTATCCCAAACCCATCAGTTACACATGACTTTGTAAGACAATGTAGCAAATAACTTGCAACATTTTGAGTAATTGGAAACAGTGGTCACTTAGAGGCAATTTTGCTTATGGCGAAAGTAGTTAAATCGACGTAGGTCAGTACATCAACTGGTTGTGCCAGATAGTACGAAGTAACACTGTCGCTTCATTCACAAACTGCATTCTCCGTGACAGTTAGCAACAGGGAGACACCATGTTGTCCCTCGGCAATTCAAATGCCATGTGTCCAGACGGAGACACTGATGGCAGAGGAGTGTGTGAGTTATAAACCGGAAAGAACACGCAACAGACAGCATCGTTTTAAATTTGTGAATAACGCGTCGACAACGCAAGATACACAAAGCATTGCCATAATTTAATTTAATCTTAATTTCTTCGTGAAATTTCATTCGTTACTGATATTCTCATATATCTAAATGTTGCGACATTATAAATTAACCATCTTTATGTTATGCTTTTGTCTTTTTGTGACTAAAATAAACGTGTACTTAAGTCTTCGCTACGTTTATTTTTACGGCAGCCTCCTTACTAACACAGTTTAATACATTCAGTTTTAAAGTCAGAATTTTAAAGTGTCTTTAGAAAAGTGCGTGTGCCCATTTGTGTAGCACACTGTGGGAGAGCAATTGTGATCGTATCCAAATCTCCAACCCTCGTTATCACTTCTCCCGTGTTTTAATAGTCAGGATTATGTGTAGTAGTAGAGATTCCAGGATATGCGAAGGGAAAGAGGAAGACAGAGGAGGGAAAGGGGTTGTAATGAAAGTCCTTTTGTCCCCACCAACAGAGTTTTCCAAATCTCATAGCTAGGGTAAAGCCGAGAGAAAACTAGGAAAGGGCGGAGGAAAGTAGAAGGGGGGACTTGCTTGCATCTTAATTTTGTGGAATAAAAGCCTGGAAATTGGAGGAATGGAGAGGGGAGCCTTATTAAATCCGGCTTGGAGATGCTGGCAACAAGACTCAAACTATGGCTGCTGCTGCTGCTGCTGCACGATGGGACATGTGGGATGTAAGATGCTTATTAAAGATACTGGGAGTGAGAGTTCACACTTGCTTCAGTACATGAGATTTTTTCGCAGCTAAGCCATTCTGATTATTCTTCGCCAATTGAAGCCGCGGAATTGGAGCAAGGCGTAGTGCCGGGATCAGAGCAGTAGTAAAGGCGAAGCACCTCAGCTTTACTGTAGACCGTGTGATTCGCGGTGTATTGAACAATGCTTTTTGTACTGTATTATTTGTATAAAATTCAGCAGTCTGATACCTGTGAATGATGAAATGGCTGTGTTCAATGCCAGGCAGACCACGGGAGATTATTGTGGATCAACAGGATCGCTGACAACCCTTTTCCCCTAGTGCTCCTTTTGCCATCTTCCCTGCAAATTCATATTTAAACCGGTTGTACAAAAGACGGATAAAATAAATCAGACCTTCAATTAAGCGCTATAATCAAACAACAAGCCTCACTTGCTTGGCGACGTTGTGCGACAGGCCAGCCAGCCAGCATTTCATTATAACTTGGACTCGGCACCTGATTGGACCAAACCACACTTATGATAAGTCTCATGCATTTTCAGTCACCCTCTTTCATACACAGCAGTCACAGTACAAGTTATGTTGCAGTACTGTATACTCTGGCAGCGGTGTTGATGAAGAGAGCCGTCTTCACGCTATGACCCATGGTGGATATGTGTATAGGTACTACAGTTTCAGAGGAGCTAGCTGCCTCCATCTTTAGGGTGGACCACTTCCCTTGGCCTATTGTGCAGCCAGTTTACACATTATGTACCAGAAACATCAAATGTAATATAAATAGCAACCACGGTCAGAGGTTATGCTGTATTTCACCTTTAAACACTCGTGCATGTTAGTTAGGATGCTTGTGTAGAAGCAGACGCAAAGGCAAATAATTGTAGGCTACGTTTTGTCATGTACCATACCGTACCGTATAGTACCGATGTAGTGTACCGTACCGTTGTACCGTACCGATATACTGTACCGATGTACCGTACCGTCCCGATGTACCGTACCGTACCAATGTACCATACCGTTGTACCGTACCGATGTACCGAACCGATGTACCGTACCGTACGGTACCAACGTGCCGTAGCGGTGTACCGTAACGATGTACCGTACAATAACGATGTACCGTACCGTACCGATGTACCGTACCGTACCGACGTAACGTACCGATGTACCGTACCGTAGTACCATACCTATGTACCGTACCGTACCGATGTACCGTACCTTACCGTATCGATGTACCGTACCGTATCGATGTACCGTAACGTACCGATGTACCGTACCGTGCCGATGTACCGTACCGTACCGACGTAACGTACCGATGTACTGTACCGTAGTACCATACCGATGTACCGTACCGTACCATACCGTAGTACCGTACCGATGTACCGTACCTCACCGTATCGATGTACCGTACCGTATCGATGTACCGTAACGTACCGAAGTACCGTACCGTACCGACGTAACGTACCGATGTACCGTACCGTAGTATCATACCGATGTACCGTACCGTACCGTACCGCACCGTACCGATGTACCGTACCTTACTGTATCGATGTACTGTACCGTATCGATGTACCGTAACGTACCGATGTACCGTAACGTACCGATGTACCGTACCGTACCGATGTACCGTACAGATTTACCGTACCGTACCGATGTACCGTACAGATGTACCGTACCGTACCGTACCGATGTACCGTACCGTAACGATGTAGCGTACCGATCTAAGGTACCGATCTACCATACCGATCTACTGTACCGTACCGATATACCCTACAGTACCGTAGTACCGCACCGATGTACCGTACCATACCGTTGTACAGTACAGATGTACCGTACCCTACCGTACCGATGTATCGTACCGTACCGATGTACCGTACCATACCGATATACCGTGCCGATGTAAAGTACCGTAACGATGTACCATACCGTACCGATGTGCCCTACCGTACCGTACCGATGTACCGTACCTTACCGATTTACCGTACCGTACCGATGTACCGTACCGATGTAACATGCCGATGTACCGTACCGATATACCGTACCGCACCGATATAGCGTACCGTGCCGATGTACCGTGCGTACCGTAACGTACCGATGTACCGCACAGTACCGATGTACCATACCATACCGTATCGATGTACCTTACCGTACCGTACCGATGTACCCTACCGATGTTTTTTCATGTACCTTACCGTACCGTACCGATGTACCGTACCCTACCGTAACGATGTACCGTACCGTACCGATGTACCATACCGATGTACCGTACCGTTATACCATACTGTACTGATGTACCGTACCGAACCGATGCACCGTACCGTACCGAACCAATGTACCGTGCCGTACCCTTCCGTACCGAACCGATGTACCGTACCGTACCGTACCATCTCTATGTTATAGGAGAAAACTATAACTTAAGCATGACTTCTTAATTCTAGTAAAGCTCAGATGTCTGAAGACTGCTCTAACTTCTCAGAAGCCGGGATATCCCGGCTTGTAAAATGACTGGTTACAACCTCCGCCACTGCCTCGAATCGAACCACAGTCCTACACTCTGCTTTCCAATCATTAAATTGCCTGAGCTTTATTAGACTCACTGCCAATTGAGAAAAATTAAAAAATAAATACAGACCCAAGTTTTCCAAAATAATCTGTCACTATCTCGAATATAATATATAAATAAATAAATGGCTGAATATTTACGCAAAAAATGTGGAAATAATCTACAAATGTATGGAATGAATTCTAGTATCTAGTATGCTCAGTAGTCGACCGCCAGCTCTATGTTCTAAAGGTACGTACTGGCAGACAAATGGCAAAGAATTCCTTTCCGCGGTAATTAGATAGAACGTTATGAACGAAGCTGTAAATAAGGATCATTGTTCTTTAGGTCGTGAGACTTGCAATTCTGTATGTTACAAAATATTTCTGGACAGAAAGCCGTGAAAGCTGCTAGCTAGAGCAAAGATTGACCTCATGACGACTTACCGCTGTACAGCGGAGGGCTGTCTTGCGCAGACGACGGTTTCTCAGCCGAACAAGAGACTTTGTGTCACTTTTAGTATTTAGAGGTCCGTTGTGTGTTCACAGCAGCCCACAACTACACCCTAACCTCAGCCACGGACATTCAACTTTCACCCTGACATCTATTTGGGTATTTCACATGCCTTTTAATACCGTCTTCCCATCTACACCGGAGTTTTAGAAACGACTTTGTCCTTTCACGGTGTCGGACCGTAGTTTTATATAGGCCTACTTTTCTCATCTTTTCTTCGTATGCTTCAAGCATCACCATTCTTATGCTACTTGATTCAGTCGCCCCAATAATTATGTGAACTTTCTCACTTTATAGTTTTCTCCAGCCTTTCTGCTACTTGCTGTCTCTTAGATCCAAGTATTCTCCTCAGAACCATGTGGACAAACACCCTTCATCTGTGGTATCTAGCCTACTGTGTTTTCCTCCCGTAAGATAAGAAGCCTAATTTCACGACCGTGCAAAATGAAGCATTTGTAATAGTTTTCTGCGTTTTAGCCTTTACATACTTTCAGGAAAAGAAGTAAACAAACTTTTAAACCGAAAATTTGTAAACATTTCCAGAATTTGAGGGTTGTTTGAACATGCATCTTCCTCATGAAATAAAGTGAAATGCGAGCTTGATGCAACTAGGTAATTTTATTGATGTATTCTTAGCTCAACATGTTTCGGGTACATACGCCCATCATCAGGAGCATTAGATGTTGAGTTGCAGCATATGGTTTTCTGTACCGAGTTTTTG
>Ga0123357_10009064_pt1 | contig 12518 bp, 2 predicted proteins | sample TergutEmb28metaG_FD_89873 | JGI IMG/M metagenome (GOLD analysis project Ga0123357, IMG submission 89873) | Embiratermes neotenicus P4 segment gut microbial communities from Petit-Saut dam, French Guiana - Emb289 P4 | ecosystem: Host-associated > Arthropoda: Insects > Digestive system > Gut ... | reverse complement strand
GCTGGGGTCATTGCCCGTGGCCGATGCGTCGTTCGTCAATGTGCCGCCCGCGTCGATGTCGGGTTGCGAGGCGGTGTAGTCGACCGTGCAGATCGCCACGTCGCCTGGCGCAAGCTCTATTGCGCCATTGGTAGCGGCGGTACCGTTCACCTGGCAATCCGTGATCGTCAACGGCGTTGTGGTCTTTGCGCCGTTGGTGACGCCCGCGTCGATGACGTCCACGTCGGTCAGTGTTACATTGCCGGAGTTCTTGGCGGTGATGGTGTAGTGAACGCTGTCACCGGCCGCGGTCACGGTACCGGTGTTGGCAACCTTGTCCACCGTCAAAGCGCCACCGGCCGGCTGCGGGATGTGCACTGAATCTGGTGTTGAATCCACCGAGTTGTTCTGCGGGTCTTGGCCCGTTGCGGTGGCGGTGTTGTCGAGGTAACCCTGGTCGACGTCTTTCTGTGTGACGGTGTAGGTCACGGTGCAAGTCGTCGACGCGCCAGGCGCCAATGTGGTGTCCGTGCAGGTGATTGTGCCCAGCGGGTTGGACCCGTTCCATGTCGAATCGTCGACTGAAATGCCATGTATGGTCACGTCGCCGCTGTTCGTGACGACGAACGTGTATGCGATCTGCTCGCCGGCGAATGGGTCGGTCGAAGGATCGGCGCCAACGATCTTGGCTGTCTTCGCGATGGTGAGCTGAGGATTGCCATCGGGGGTGACGGTGGCCGTGCCTGTGTTGGTCACTGCCGGACCAGTGGGCGGCGTGCCGGTGGCTGTGGCGGTGTTGGTCAACACCTTGCCCGCGTCAATCTGGTCTTGCGAAACCAGGTAAGGCCCGGAGGCGGCGCAATCGGTCGATGCGCCCGGCGCCAGCGAGGTCTCGTCGCAGGTCACTGAAAGGTTGGCCGCGTCCAGCATCGGGTCGTCGACCGTCACGGGGTTCAGCGTCACATTGCCGGTGTTGGTCACTGTGAAGGTGTAATTGATCGGGTCGTTCGCGTCCTTGACTGTCGAGACGTCGGCTTTCTTGTTGATCGAAATGCTTGGCGCGGGCTTCACCGTCACGGTTGCAGAATTGGTGTCCTGAACAGGTTTGGCACCGTTCGGCGGGTTGCCAGTGACGGTGGCCGTGTTGGTGAAGCTGCCGGCGTCAACCTGGGTCTGCGTCGCGTGGTATGGCTCGGTCGCGGTGCAAGTCTCAGTGTAGTTGGGAGCCAGCGGCGTGGTGGGGCAATTGATAGTGATGCCCGCCAACATCGGGTCGGTGACGGTGACGCCAGTCAAAGTGACGTTGCCGGTGTTGGTGACGTCAAATGTGTAATTGATCGGGTCCGTGGTGTCATTGACCGTGGTAGGCGAGGCATTCTTGACGACCTGGATCGCCGGCGTCTGGGTGACATCGACCGTCGCAGTCGCGTCCTGATCAGGAACAACCGGCGTGTCGCCCGGGCCAGTGCCAGCGGCGGTCGCGGTGTTGGTCAGAGGCCCGCCCGAGTCGATGTCCGACTGCGTGGCTGAAGAGGTCGCCGTGCAAGTCGCTTCTTGGCCCACACCGAGCGTGAAACCGGCAGTGTTATCGACCTTGTTGGCGGCCACAGTCGGGTCGCCGACATAACAGTCGCTGATCGTCGCCAGCTCAGCCGGGTCGCCCGACGCCATGGACGGGTTGGTCACGCCTTTGTCGGTCACGATGACGTCCGACAGAGTGACATTGCCGGTGTTTTGCGCCGTGATTGTCCACACCACCTGGTCACCCATTGCCGACACCTTATCCGGCGACGCCGACTTGCTGATCGACATGGATGGGGTTTGGTGGACGGTCACAGTGTCATCGCCATCGCCTGTCACAGCCGGACCGGCGGGCGGTGTGCCAGTCGCCGTGGCCGTGTTGGCGATGCTCCCATTGTCGATGTCGTCCTGAGTCGGCGTGAAGGAGCCAGAGCATGTCACAGACTGGCCCGGCGCCAGCGTCCCCGGTACCGACGCATCCGGCCACGACTGGCCCGCCGCCGGACACGTCACCCCAGACGCCACCAACATGGGGTCAGACACCGACACGCCGGTCAGCGTCACATTGCCGGTGTTGGTGGCAACAAACGTGTAGTTGATCGGCGTGGTCGTATCCGACACACCAGATGTGTCCTTGTCGGAGGACTTCGCCAACGTGATCTTCGGACTCTGGTTGACGGGCACAGTGTCGGTGCCGGGGCCTGTCACATCCGGGCCGGTTGGCGGGGTGCCCGTTGCCGTGGCCGTGTTCGCGATACTCCCATTGTCCAGATCAGTCTGGGTCGGCGTATAAGAGCCAGAGCATGTCACCGTTTGCTTCGGTTTCAGCGTCCCAGGCGCCGAAGCATCAGGCCACGACTGGCCGGCCGCCGGACACGTCACCCCAGACGCCACCAACATGGGGTCAGACACCGTCACGCCGGTCAGCGTCACATTGCCCTCATTGGTGGCAACAAAAGTGTAGTTGATCGGCGTGGTCGTATCAGACACACCAGATGTGTCCTTGTCGGAGGTCTTCGCCAGCGTGATGCTCGGGGCTGGGGACGCTGTGAACGTGGCCGACGACAAACCGGAATCCACCTGTGTCGACCCGTCGGGGCCGGTGGCGGTGGCCTGGGCCGTGTTCACAACCGTGCCGGTGTCCACGTCGGTCTGGGTGGCGGCATAGGTCGCCGTGCATGTCACGGCATCGCCCGGGTTCAGCGTCGGCACCGGGTACCCCACAGGTGACGACGATGTCGCGCCGTCCGGCGTCAACTGGCAACCGGTGACGTCGTCCATCGTGCCGGTGCCGGAGAAGCCTGGCGCATCGAAACCGCCGGTCGTGGAATCCACCTGCGACAGCGGGGTGTTGCTGTCACCATCGTCGACCTTCACACCTGTCAGCGTCACATTGCCCGTGTTGGTCATGGTGAAGCTGTACGTCACCTGGTTACCGGCCGCCGTCACGGTCTTCGGCGACACCGACTTGTCCAGCGTCAATTTAGGTGTCTGCTTCAAGGGAACGACAACGCCGGCCAGGTTCGACGGCACGGGTGTCGTTGATGGGTAATAGCCCGTGGCCTGGGCCACATTGACGATCTGCCCGGCATTGACGTCGTCCTGCATCACCGAATAGGTGGCCGTGCACGTCGCGGACTCGTTGGGCAGCAGGTTGATCAAGCCGTTGTCGACCGTCCCATTATCGCCCGAATAGGTGCACCCGACGATGGTGGGAGCCGTCCCCTTGCCGGAGAATCCGAGCGCGTTGCTGTCGCTGGTCGGGTCAGCGGTGTTCCAAACGGGCGTCGTGCCCGCTTCGGCCACATTGATATTCGACAGCGTCACATTGGAGTTGTTCGTCACCGTGAATGTGTACTTCACAGTGTCACCGACGCCATCATTGCCATTCATGGCGGTGGCATCGGCAGTCTTTGTTAAAGCCAACGACGTGGTCGGCTCCGGCATGGTGACCGTCGCCGTGGCCGGCTTCGCGGTAACCGGGGCGGTTGAAGGGTCCTGGCCCGAGGCTGTCGCCGTGTTGGTCAAGGTCACGTTGTTGTCGATATCCGTCTGCGTCACAGTGTAGGTGGCCGTGCATGTCACATAGTCGCCCGACGCCAAAGCGATCGAGCCATCGGTCGGATTGACCTTCGTCGTAGTGTCGTCATTCAAATAGCAACTAGACAATGCCACGGCACCGTTGTTATCCATGGTCGGGTCAGTCACGACCACGTCGCTCAACGTCACATTGCCGCTGTTGGTCGCTGTGATCGTCCACGTCACATCACCGGGCGCCGTCACAGCCTGTGTCTCTGGATTCTTAGCCACCGTCAGTGCCGGTGCCGCGTCAACCGGTGTGACCGTCGCGATGGCTTGTTCTGGGTCAAGCGGGGTAGTCGTGTTCGCCGGCGTCCCAGTGGCCTGTGCCGTATTCGTCAGCTTGACACCATTATCGACATCCGTTTGCGTCACGGTGTATGTCACCGTGCATGTCACCACCGAACCAGGGGCCGGATCAGCCGGGTCAACAACAGGCGCCAACGTGATTGAACCGTCGGCCGGATTGGCCGTCGCAGTAGTGTCACCGTTCAAATAACAACCAGACAATGTCACGTCGGCAGCAGTTGTCATGATCGAACTTGTCACACCGAGGTCGGCCATTGTGACATTGTTCAATGTCACCGTGCCGGTGTTGGAGGCTGTCAAGGTGTAGTGCACGATATCGCCAACCTGAACATTGGCAACCGACGCACCCGGAACACCGGTCACAGCGGTGTCGGCATCGGTGTCGCCCGACAGATTGACGGCCGTGATCGTCTTCGTCATGGTGATCGCCGGGGTGTCGATCGGCGTCACCTCGGCCTGGGCCTGGTTGCTGGTGACATTGTTGCTGGCGGTGTCGGTGCCCTCCGCTGTCGCGGTGTTGGTGAGCGTCTTGCCGGCGTCCACGTCGTTCTGCGTCATGGTATAGGTGCCCGTGCAGGTGGCTGTCTGGGTTGGTACCAACGTCGCCCAACTGCATCCAGTGAGGGTGACACCCGTCATGCCAGTGTCGGCCAGCGTGACAGCGTTGGCATCCACCGAACCGGTGTTGGTGACGGCAAATGTGTACTCCACCACATCGTCGGCGGGAACACCGGTCACCGATGTCACGGGGAATGAGGTGCCCGCGAAACTCGGATCAACCGTCGTGCCACCCTTTAGGTAGACGTTGGTGATGGTCTTAGTCAGCGCCAGTGATGACACGTCAAGGGTCGCCGTGTCTGTGGCAGTCGGGGCAGTGCCTGACGGTGGCGTGCCCGTCGCTGTGGCGGTGTTCGTCAAAGCCGCGCCGCTGGTCAGGTCGTCCGTGGTCACGGAGTACGTCGCCGTACATGTCACCGTGTCTGTCGGTGCCAGCGTTATCGAACCGTCAGCCGGATCCGCGGTCTTCGTATCGTCGCCATTCAGGTAGCAATCCGACAATGTCACGGCGCCGGCAGGGCTCATGGACGGGTCGGACACCTTGACATCACTCAGCGGCACATTGCCGGTGTTAGTGGTAGTCACAGTCCAAGTTACGGGGCCGGTTGTCGACACCGTCTGCGTATCCGGCGTCTTGGTCAGCGTCAATGCCGGGGCGGCTGGGACCGTCAACGTGGCTGACGACTCGGCTGGGGTGACGGAATTGTTTTGCGGATCGAATCCGGTGGCGGTTGCCGTGTTGGCGACTGTGCCGGTGTTGATGTCGTCTTGTGTCAACACATATGTCGCGGTGCAAGTAGCCGTTTCGGTCGGGGCCAGTGTCATGTTTGTCGGGTCAGCCGTGCCTTTGTCAGTCTGGTTGGTGTCGGCATAGCTGCAATTACCGACAGACGGTGCAGGGGTTCCGTGACCGGTGAACTCTGTTTCCGCGAGATTGACTTGATGTTCGGTGACCGTGCCGTTGTTAGACACCACGAACTGGTAGGTGACAGTGTCACCAACAGTTCCACCCGTCACAGCGTTGGTGCCGACACCAGTGGCTGCAGAATCATTCGACCCGCCGGGCAACACGACCGATGTGATCGTCTTGTCAAGAGTCAAACCAGACGTCGTTGTGAACGGTAGATCAGCCGCTGATACGTCGGACGTAGTTGTCAGTTGATCTGGTGTTGTGCCCGTCGCTGTCGCGGCGTTGTTCAATACCCCGCTGTCTTGGTCCTGTTGGGTAAGCATGTAGGTGGCAGTGCAAGTTGTCGAATCACCAGGCGCCAATGGCGCCCCGGTGGCGACGGATGTGTCTCCGCAATCGATCGTCGACATTTTCCCACTGCCGGAGAATCCGGCGGATGTGTCGTCGGTATACGCGCCCGAGTCGTCGATGGAAATATCGGACAACGGCACATTGCCTGTGTTGGTCACCAGGAACGAATAGTCAACAACCTTGCCTGCCGCCAAAGGTGATGAGGTATCTGTGCCGTCGGCATAGGCCGCCGACTTTTGCAGCGTCAGATACGCGACGTTGACAGGTGCGGTGGCGGGGTCAGAGGCGACAGGGGAGTTCGACAAATCCAGGCCAGTTGCTTCCGCGCTGTTGATCAACTGACCGCCGGACGTCATATCGGCCTGTGTGGTTGTGTAGGTCGCCGTGCAGGTGACGTAGTCGTTCGGGTTCAGCGAAATCGGATCCAGCGAAATTGACCCGTCAGGGGTGGATGTCCCTGGATCGGACGCGCTTGTGTACACCTTGCAGTTCGAAACCAGCAGCGGACCAGCAGAGGCACTTATTACATTAGCTACACCATTGTCGGTGAGATCCACGCTGTGCAGCGTGATGTTTCCGGTGTTCGTTGCCGTGAGTGTGTAGTAAATCGGCTGCCCGACGTAGGTTGCCGTTGGCACCACACCTTTGGTACCAGGCGTGGACGGATCAAGGCTCACCGTCTTTTCGAGCGTCAAGGCGGGTGCGGCATCGAGTGGTGTCGAGGCTTGCGCCGGGTCGGACGTCACAGTGTCACCAGACGGGTCCGTGCCCGTGGCGATAGCCGTGTTGGTGATCGGCGTTTGATTGGGTGGCGTGCCGGAAACGTCCGCCGGCTGGACTGTATATGACGCTGTGCAATCCACTTCATCGCCAGGGTTGATGGTGCCGGGCGTGCCAGAAGGCCATGTTGGGCAACTTATATCGCTCAGTTTCCCTGCGCCCGAGAAGTCGGTGTCGGTAATGGTTGCATTGGTGATCTGAACAGTGCCTTTGTTGGTTAGGGCGAAGTGGTAGATGATTTGTTGGTCTTGCGATATCCCAGCCGCTTGTGTAATTGGCGAGCCGTCGGCGTTTGTCGCCGTCTTTTGTAGAACGAGGCTCGCAACCTGGATGGTCGCGTAATCACTCTCTGGACCCACGGTATTGGCCGCAGGGTCGATGCCGGACACGTACGCAGTGTTGACCAACGGCTGCCCGCCTGAAAGATTCGGGCCTGTCAGGTCGGCCGCTATCACCGTGTATGAGGCGGTGCAGATGACCCGTTGCCCTGGCTGCAATGCATAGCCGCCAAGGATGTCACTCGGATCGGCCGCATACGGCTTCGAGTCGCCGTCAACTGTGCAACCGTCCAGTGGAGTCGTCGTGTCGTCGTTATTGTCGGTGTTCTGCGCGCCTGGGATGGCCGGATCCCACAGCTTGACGGTGAGTGTCGTCTGGCCGGTGTTGGTGGCGACGATGTTATAGTTCACGGTCGTGCCAGCCTGGGCAACCGTCACGGTCTTGCCGTCAGCCGATGGTGCCGGCCCAGGGCTGTTGTCTGGCAATACCGTGCCGGTGATGACCTTGGTGATGGTCAAGCCATCGCTGATTGTTGGAATCACTGTTGCTTTTGCAGGGTCACTGGTCACGGTGGCTGAAGTGTCGGACGCGGTGGCCGTCGCAACGGCGCTGTTGATGATGCCATTGCCTTCAGGGTCGTCGCCGGTGGAATTGTTGGCCGAATAGTTGTTCACATCAGTCTGGTCGACCGTGTAGGTGGCTGTGCAGATTGCGGAAGTGTTAGGTGCCAGGGACCGGACTGGATATGCCACTGATGACCCGTTGACGGTGCAGTTACCGATATCGCCCATTGGGTTATACCCATTGAAACTGGCCCCTTCGGTGCCGCCGGTGCCGTCGTCAATGCTTGCGTTGTTCAACGCCACGCTGCCGGTGTTGGCAATATCGAATTGGTAGGTGACAACGTCGTTGGCAATCACACCGGACGCCAACGAATTGCCGGAACTGTCGGTGCCGATTGTGACCGGGTTGTCGGTGGCATGGGTAGCGTCATTACCATCACGCGTCACCGAAGTGATGGTCTTTGTCAACGAAATGCCTTGCACACTGACATTGGCGGTGGAGTTATCCGACGTGTAAGTGGTGCCGTCGGGAAGGGTGCTCGACACCGTCGCAGTGTTGGTGATTGTCTGGCCCGCAGCTATGTCGGCGTCAGTGGTTGTATATGCAGCGGTGCATGTGGCGGTTTCGCCAGGATTCAAATCAAACGTGCCATTGTCGTATACCGTCTTTGTTGTAGCGGAATCGTCGTCTTTTGTGCAGGTGATATCTGAGCTGCTGAACATTGAATCGTTGACAGTGACATCAGTCATTGTGATATGGCTGGTGTTGCCGACGGCGAATGTGTAATTGACGGTTTGATTGGCGGCTGTGACGCTTGTGGGGACGGCCGTCTTGGTGAACGACATTGACGGTACCGTGTCGAATGTCAAAGTTGCTGTCGATGTGTCGGATGACGACTGCTGCGTTGGGTCGACCGCATACGCGTTGCTGCCGATTGCCACCGCCGTGTTTATCAACCCTCTTCCTTCGGGCTCGTTGCCAGTTGCTTGATTGGCAGCGTAGTTGTCGACGTCGGTTTGCGTAACCACATAAATGGCTGTGCATGTGGCCGATTCCTTGGGAGCCAGCTCGATTGACCCATTATCGACGGGGTCACCCGCACTGTATGGTATGGCGTCCTCAGAAGAGCTGTCTTGATCGTATGTGCAATTGCCAACCAAAGGGACGGTATGTGACCCATTGAATGTGGCGCCGAGATCCTCGGCTGTCGCCGTGCCAGTTGACGCATTCCCATTGGGCAATGTGCCGTTGTAGGGATATTCGATTGGACTGGTAGTGCCCGGCGGGTCGGCCTCAAGCGCATTCACATTGACGATCGGCACTGCACTGGTGTTTGTCACTTTGTAGGAATACGTAACCTCGTCGCCGGCCTTGAGGTTCGACGCCGTTTTTCCAAGACCATCGATCGTGGCGTTACTGTCGTTCCCAGTCGTGCCGGCGGGGAAATCAATCGATGTGATCGTCTTGTCAAGCGTCAGAGTCGGGGGAAGGATTGTTACCGTGGTGGGATCTTCAGGAGGCTCGAGGCCATCGGCCGCGCAGGTGTACTTGGTTGGGTCGGCCAGATCTTCGGGTGTGGGGTCATCCGAGGTGGGCGTATAGCCGGGGGCGGGCACGCAAGCGTCGCCAGAGATGTTGCTGGGGCCATTTGAGTACGTCCCGCCATCGGGAATGATGTTCGACACCACGTCGACAGTTATCGAGCAGCCTTTGATGCCCGCAGCCAAATCACCGGTGACCTTAAGTGTCGTCGTGCCATCGGCGTTGGCCTGGGAGTTGACCGTGCTCATTGGGTTTTGGGCGTACGACGTATCGTTGCAGTCGTCGTAGACGGGTGTGTCAGACACCACGCTGAGACCGGGTGCCAATGTGTCAGTGAACGACCAGCCGTCTTTGGCGCCTTCCTCGGATGTGTTGACAATAGTGAAAGTCAACGGCACCGGCACACCAACTTCAACTTGGCTGGCGCCGAATGTCTTATACATCTGCGGCGTGACGTCCAGAATCTGAGGCAGGTCGAACGCCGTGTCGTTCGCACCTGCTTGTGCGGTGTTGTTGACAAGCTGCAAGCCCAATCCTTGCGCCTGCGTTAACAACAATGCCGACGACGTCAAATGTGAGACAGCGATCGTGGCATTAGCAGTGCCACTGCCAGAGCTTGCTGTGGCTGATTGACTCACCGTCCACGTTGTGCTCGTGTTCACCGCAGTGTTGTTTCCGGATGGCCATCCGGCCGCGATCAATGTGGCATCGGTTGTCTGCGTCGGATATCCGGTACAGGGATCCAAGCCTGGCGTTGGCGTCAACGGTATGGTGTTGGTACCCCCGGGTACTGCTTCCAGGAGAGACAACTGCTCCGAAGCGTCGTACCAGCCTGACTTGGCATTCGTCAAGTTCTGGCAGTGCGACGCCGCAAACCACGCAGACACTTCATAGTAATGCCCCGGCTCACCGGAGACCGGCGTGCCGTTGGTCGCGAATTGCTCGCCCGCAGCTTGCGTACCAGAATTATTGGTTTGGGACGAAACCGCGTTATTGGAAGCGGCCGTGGTGATGCCTGGATTGATAGCGCCATGACTGAGTTCTTCAGTTCCGAGGGTCAAAGCCATCAGTTTCAAAAACCACCAGGCGCTTTGCGCAGCACCGTTGCCTGTGCCAGATGCGCCGCCATTCGCATTTGAAGTTGACCCGCATCCGGCATCGGTTTTCGTGCCCGTGGCGGCCGCCGCGCCGGGGTATGGCGACGTCGAGTTCAAAACCCAGCCGTTGCAGCCACCATAACCCGGTAGCCAAGCTGTGTCGGCGGTGTAGGTCATGCCGTTCACGCTTGTGTATACCGGGTTGGTGCTGCTTGTCGCTAGAGACACTGGCGTGGTGATGTTGGGGTTCTGGAAGTCTTCTGTGTAAGGAACCGCTGGGTCGGCCAGCGTGTATGTCTGGTTGGTCGTCGGGTCGGTGTAGCTATCGCCCGTGACTGCACTGGCGGTCGGCGTCACACCTGCTGAGCCGATCAACGGAACCAGCAGAGCTGCCGCGGCACCTAGCGCGACCAGCCTGAACGGGCGACGCTTTCCGGTGGCGCCGGCGTCTCCCCTTATGTGTTGCATAGACGCATCCAAATCTTTGAGCGGAATTCCCTTGTTGGACAGCCAAAAGCGCCCCCGTCTCCCAGGCCCTCACCGATGCCCAAGAGCACCTCTAACTCTCCACGCTTCACCATACGCCTAGGGGTTATCGCGGTCAACACGAACAACGCACAGTGGTTGAGACTTCTTACCGTCCTGTAACCGGGCTTTGACTACTTGCGATAGTGCTATGACACCCCCAAGCAGGCTGCCACTTTCGCGAAACCTTTCGCGACCTCCTGTCGTTCCGTCGAACGACGTTCACCCTCATAGGTTGCACACAGCGTCTGCCTATAGCCGAGCGACGGGACAGTGATTGAATCGTGAGAAGAGTTCCGAAGGAGCCTCACATGAGCAAAACCCCCACCTCGCGGTCCCTGGCCGACATTCTGGGCACATCGCCGGACGCACCCGACCCCGCCCGTCGCCCCGGCATGAGCAGTTCGATCCCGCTGACCGAGCCGCCCGTCGCGGACGCCAAGGCAGATCCTGCGACTCCAGTCGCTTCGCTCGCTACGCGCAGGATGACGGAATCGAGTGCCAAGCCGAGCGCTATTGCCAAGGCGTCGCCAGATCCTGCGACTCCACAGGCTTCGCTCGCTGCACGCAGGATGACGGGAAAGGGTGCGACCTAACCGGACGCCGTCACGAACGCCGATGACCCCGCGACGGACGCCACCGACACCGCCGATGACGTCGAGCCGACGGGCTATGCGGACGCCGCTGACGATCCTGCGACTTCGCGCAGGATGACGGGGGGTGGGGGGCGGAGGCGCCTCAGCAAAAAGACCCTTTGGTGGATCATCGGGGCTTGTGCGGCGGTGGTTGTGATCGTCGGGCTGGTGCTTTACTTCACGCTTCGGGGTCCGAAATCGACCACGATCACCCGTACGCAGGACTTCACCGTCGCCACCACGACGATGAGCACGTCCGTGTCGGCCTCGGGCACGATCGAACCGGCGCAGCGCGCCGACTTGAGCTTCACAAGCGCCGGCACCGTCACCACGCTCAACGTGGCCGTCGGCGACACCGTCACCAGCGGCGAGGCCCTGGCGTCCATCGACACCACCGACCTGCAGACCGCCGTCGACCAGGCGCAGGCGGCCGTCAACGCCGCGCAGACGGACTACAACACCGCCGTCAGTTCCGGTTCGTCAACCCAGCAGACGGCCGCGAAATCGACGCTGACGACCAAGCAGAACGCCCTGGCCAATGCCCAGACCGCCCTGACCAATGCGACCCTGACAGCGCCTTTCGATGGCACGGTCGCCATCGTCAACGTCGCCGTCGGCGACAAGGTGGGCAGCACTGGTAGCACCGGCACCAGCGCCAACGCCGGCAGTTCGGGCGCCGGCAACCCCGCCAACATCACCGGCGGCGCCAACGCCGGGTCTGCCAGCAGCAGCGCGGCCATCACCGTCATCACCACGAACACCTACCAGGTGACGACGTCCGTCGGCAGCGCCGATGTTGGCAATATCAAGCCCGGCCAGGCCTGCACGATCACGCCGGACAGCACGAGCACGCAGCTTCAGGGCACCGTCGCGTCGGTCGGCGTCGTCGCGTCGTCGTCCACATCATCGGGGGCGACGTTCCCCGTCGTCATCGACGTGACAGGCACGCAGGACGGGCTGTACGCCGGCGTCAGCGCGTCGATCTCGATCACGACGTCGTCGCGCAGCGTGCTGGCCGTCCCGACGGCGGCGATCACCCGTCAGGGGCCCAATGAGTACGTCGAGGTGCAGGACGCCTCGGGCGGCACGACGCAGACGCAAGTGCAAACCGGCGCCACGTCCGGCGGCATGACCGAGGTGACATCCGGCGTCCAAGCCGGCGACGTGATCGTCGTCACCATCACGGTCACGACCGGCGGCAACGCCAACTCGGGCGGGCTCGGCTCCATGTTCGGTGGTGGCGGCAACCGACAGCGTCCCAGCGGCTTCCCGTCCGGCGGCAACTTCCAGGGCGGCAACTTCGGCGGCGGCGGCAACTTCGGCGGCGGCGGGGGCGGCAACTTCCCGCAGCCTGGATCGGGGCCGACGCAGTGAGTGACACCGCAGTCG
>Ga0123357_10009063_pt1 | contig 12519 bp, 5 predicted proteins | sample TergutEmb28metaG_FD_89873 | JGI IMG/M metagenome (GOLD analysis project Ga0123357, IMG submission 89873) | Embiratermes neotenicus P4 segment gut microbial communities from Petit-Saut dam, French Guiana - Emb289 P4 | ecosystem: Host-associated > Arthropoda: Insects > Digestive system > Gut ... | reverse complement strand
TTTTAAAAAACTCCCTGATGATGGTCATATGATGACTGAAACATGTAGGAGTGAATAATTTTAATTTTAATTTTAATTGAGGTTATGTGTTTTTTAAGGTATTCTATGTGAATAAATATTTTTAAAAAGACATAAAAAGTGCAAGTAGTTGGCTCATTTCACAAAAATTGGTACTGTAATATTAAGATAAAGAAGTGCTTTGTTATCTGCATTCATGACGATTAGATTTGAAGTGCGTGTAGAATAAAGTTTTATCTAAAGTACCGCAAAATGATAGTAAGTTAAGACCTCTCAATATGCCAATAATAAACTTTGTAAAGTTGGTACGTTGGAGGCTATCCTGATTCTTAGAGTATGAAATTAACAGTTATGAGTTGTAACTGCGTGGTAAGAAATGTCCCAACACCATTTCGAATACATTACTGAACACTGCAGAAAGATTTTTAGAATGTGGTCTAAATTTTTAGGATATCGTTTGATAAAGGTACAAATAAGAATTTATCTTTCAGTAGACACATTTTAAAAACCCTTATAAGCGGAAAATCTCACACCTTGCTAACTTCACTGTAGAGCTGTTGCACTTAATAAATTCTTGTTCATGTATTTCTTTGTTTAGAGATAACGTATAAAAAATCCGAATTAAAAAGTGTGGATTGTAATTTTATCTGCATCATGTGTTACATAACAACCTCATTTACGATGATTTAGTAAATTGCAATTCATGCTAAATTATAGGAATACGTTGCAGAAAATCGGAAAATTCCCCACAACTATTTTCATGGGAGTTCGTAAAGTGGTTTAATACCTGAAATGTGAGAAAATGCGAATAGTCCTGACTACCATCTTATGCATGTCGCGCAAGAAAGCATAGAATTTGCAAAAGAGTGCACTAGAATTACGTAATGTCTTCAAGAATTTTACTTGTGTTCCTGCATTACATATTTAAATGTAGGTTGCGAAAAGGGCGTCATTCAAAAAGTATTGTTTTTTCTTTGGAGTAAACGATACGTGTCATTATAACTAATATTTTGATCTCCTTATCGATCAGGACAAACAGAGAGCGTAACAGAATGAGTGGCAACGATAATAGGCAGAAGCGACTGACCTCCGTCCTTCTTAAGCAGTGACTATTGTCGCAGGCTGTCACTGTTATCGACGGAGCGATCGCCATGTAAGAGGTTCGAAGTCTGATAGAAAATTAGAGAGAGACTAGCAGCTGAAATAAGCGGGTTTTGACTCCCAACCAAAAGTATTTATTGATGGCATTTATTGAAAGGGAACGTGGTGGTGACTATCATGGACAGAAGGTTTGAAATGGTTACATACTTCATAAAATAATGTTCCAACTAGACATTACAAAATACGGAAAGTATTTTGGAAATGTTCTTTAAAACTGAAGTAAGACAGTATTTGATTTACGCAACAAAATTAAACGTAAAAACTTCAAAGGAATGTCAGTACACAAATTCTTACTTACATCTTACTATAGTAAAAACAACCAGACGCATCAATGTCTCAAATTTATTTTATTGGAATAACACTCTACATGTTTCGGACGATCTTTCCGTCCATTGCTAGTAAGCAGTCGGCGGTATCTGTTTGACAAATGCCTGTTGCAGTATGTACAGTCTTTAACTCTTCATAAAGGGCGGAAAGATCGTCCGAAGCATGTGGAATGTTACTCCAATAAAATAAATTTGAGACACTGATGCATCTGGTTGGTTTATCTATAGAAATATATTACGATGCACAACCCTTTGAACGTCATATCTGACTTACGTCCTTATCAATTATTGGTTGGCCGATTTTACAGTTGCCTGGTGCTGTAGCCAACTTGTTTCTTCTACAGCTCTTCCTCAAAAGGGCACTTCGCCACACAAATTCAGCTACAAATACGCCACCGCATAGAGGCGAAATACGAATTTCAGAACTGTCCGGAACAAATGGTTTTCTCGTGCGTATTAAACGCTCAGCATGCTAAGTATTGCTTCACACGCCCTTCTGTCTTCCTGGCATGTAGCTCGTATTCAGTCGAAGTACAGTCCTTTGACGCAAACCTGCACACCCCTTGAGTGAACCATACGTAGCCGAAACGTCTTATTGCCATCCTTCAGTTAACGTTCTAATTCTTTTTATATATATCTGTCCGGTTTTTTAACAGCTGTCGCCGTCTTCCGGAAACCAAACGCCATTCCTGTCTGTTTCTCCATTGATCTGGTTCTAAATTTCTTGTTGTCATGGCTGCTTTTACTCCTTCCATCCACGTTTTTCTTGGACGTTCCCTTTTCCTTCTCTCCCGTGGTATCCAATCCATTATTAATTTTGCTATTCTCTCCTCTGGCATCCTTTTGACGTGGCCATACCATTGTAGCCTTTTCTGCTGTGTAATATCTATGATGTCCGGCTTCTCTTTCACTCCCATTATTTCCTTTATATGTTCATTTTTTATTCTTCCCATCCTTTATTTTGTTGCTGACCTCCTTAGCACACCCATTTCTGTAGATAAAATTTTATTTATTTCTCTAGTAGGGATTTGTCATACTTCTTCACCATACACCAAAATAATCCGAATTATAGTTTGATAAATATACAATATTCTGTTTTTAGTAATATTATTGTGCCACCAAATGGAACTTAAATTATTTGTAGCTTTTCTTGTTTGACTAATTCTTTTGGTTAACCCTTTAAACGCCGAGTTCTGCTATCTGCTGATATTATTAGTAGCTCGCCGTATTCTCCACGTTAGCAGGATAAGAGTTAAAGACGAAGCGCAGGCAGCTTTATTTAAAGGCCCATTCCATACCGCGCTGTAAACACTTTTCATCTTGATTATAAAAGCCAATCAGTTTATGGTGTAAGTGACACAAGTCGCTGCTTTTCCTCAAATAAGTACAAAACACGTAAATACAGCGTGGGCAGAGCCTAAAATTGTTGAATGGAGAACCTGTTGGTGCATCACGTAACCAGTATGATTTAAAGTGTTCAAGAGCGTTGTATGGTGAAATATTTCTGGTGGCTCTGGCATGTGCCCTACTATTGTTTCTGTTGTCGCGACATCAACAACTACAACAGCGAAAACAGCAACTGTTTTAAGCAGCCTCTGTATTTAAAACTTTAAACCACTGATGTCAATACATACTCCGTCGGTTTTGCACGCCCCATATGCCTCTCAGCGTAAACAGTGGGTTTTCCGTAAGGGAATTAAGACCCAACTGAATTTTTAATGGAGATGCGGTGTGTTTTCTCCGATGTAGGAAATAAATATTTGAATATTGCTTAAATGAAATTCAGGCTTCAAATATTTCTTACTAATACCCATTACGAAATTAGTATACGAAGTTTCTGACGTTCTTCAAGTCACGTAATTGACGACACCAAAATAAAAGCCTCTTTCAACCACTCCACAGTGCCTTTAAAATATATTATTCAGCCATTCGTAACACGTTACGACTAACATGCAGTTAAATGCATGAAGAGTAACGACATGAAACGCGCATCCTAATTTGCTTTACCTCACCTCTTTATCTGTTTTAAATATGTGTGGAGAGAGCGACATGGATGTTAGGAATGTTTATGAATTTAAATGAGTGTGTAATTCGTTTACAAAATCGAAACCATAAATAGAGCGCCTGTAGAATATTCCACTTAACACTGGAGGCTTGTTTCGCAATGAGTAGCAATACGTCCCATCACAGCTTTCCAAGAAACGTAACCAAAGTCTTCGTACAGCAAGGTTTTGAAGATTGCAACAAACGGGTTTTGTGCTCTCGTTTGTGATTTTAAACTCGAACGTGACATTTGCATGATTTACATAGAGTATACTTTTAATATCTTGCACATAACTCCTCTGTTAATTAGAAGTGAGGTTGTGTTATGCCATTTATTAACCCTTTGACGCCTAACGACACCTATAGAGGTCGTACCGCACCGCTAACCTCTAATCTTTGCATTTTATATATTTATTCAACAAATACAGGTACTGAATATTTTAAACATGGTATATACTCTCCGTTTTTTCTCTTCAAAATGCAGTTTGTTTCATAATTCTAACATATTTGTTTCCTGTATTATTCACATTTTATACACGGAGTGTGCTAAAATTAAAAAAAAATAATTCCGGCACCAAAAGGTTAAGAGGCTTCGACAATATTTATCATATTCCGACTTTTATAAAGAACATGGTCATAAAATTGTATCCGAGAAATATCAATCGCCGTTTCGTATTGGCTCGTTTATCTTTTAACGCAGTCCACTGATTCGAATGCCTATGCGCACGGCGGAATAGTGACTGGAAATTGAAAGCTATATTTGTCAGATTAAATAATGGCCATTTATTACGTGTTACAATAAAAATTAATTTAGTGTCGTCGTTTAACATCGAGCAGATAACCTTGTTGGGACGTGTTACTGGTTTATGAAATACTGTAATAATCCGAGTGAAAGTAATAAAGACGTTTTGTCTGAATGATACTTAAATTAAGTGTCTAATGTATTCGTACACGGACGGCCCTAAAATTGATTTTCAGCGCCACTGACAATCAACAGACTGATTCATGCAGTTTTATTCTATTTTATTTTATTTTAGCTTATTTCGCAACAATAATATAAAATTCTACGAGTTACACGGTACCGATTGAAGTTACTCTAAAAATATATTTACGAGGTTATAAAAAGAAATTGTCTTGGCATCGTGTAAGGTGCCATCTTGATTGTCTTGACGCCGTACACTTCCATCAGACTCAAAGCAAACCTAGAAGTCTGTTTTAATTGAAAGAGGGAGAAATTATGGAAGGAGTAGCTCGCTAGTTTTTAATACGTTCACTTGGCAACAGCGTTAAAAATGTTTTCTGTTAGCCGGGAGGCTAAACATGCGGGATAAGAAGAGAGCCTAGAATACCGATATCTAGTTTCATATAGACTAAGAAGTATAATGCACAAGAATCGTCATTCCAGGAATAAAACTCAAGATTTACTCGTGAATAAAAATAGAAGCAAATAAAGTTGTGTGCTTGCAATGACATAAATTATTAGGTGAGCAATAATATTGTAACTTTTCTAAACTTCAAATTGGTCCAAGTGTTCGTAAAAATACATTTCCTATATGTAGGAAAAATGCACCCCTAATATAAAGACCAGTCTGTTGATTCTGTTCATTCTGAGAAACATTAAGGACAGGCAGATTCACACTTTGAGTAAAATTTAGAAATCCTTAATATCGGAGCTGGCGGTTAATATAGTAAACTCCTGTGTTTTGCAGTGTTTATAAAAATGTTGACAATGTAACCCCCTTTTGGAAAAGGTAAAATTTATTTTATCTACTGTGACAATAATTTAAATTGCTCGGAATGCGCTACAAATGTTAAGTTTCAATAAACATTTAAAAGGTATTGATTATTTTAAAATATTTCCTAATACTGAAAACGGAAATATCGTTGTAAAAATAGCTTCTCTTTCTAGGCCAAATCCCAAGCAGTCGGTAGTTATGCATATAGTGTAGTGTAAGATAATTCTTGACACCTAAGGGATGCATCCAATTTAGCAACTTGCTTGGTAGGTTGGTCAAACTAAATTAATAGTAGATCTGCGATCTTCTGGGATATTGCATAGCGGATAGTGATAATTCTTCGATTGAAAATAGAAATGATATGTTGTTCCGAAACGTCGGTGAGGAATTATACCACTAAACGCTGCAGAAAGTCCCAGAAGAGCTCAGATCTCATCTACTTCGCAGCGAAGGCTAAAATCATGCAAATTAATATTATGTTAATTTTTTACTCATTTCGTACACAGTGTAGGCATGCACTAAGATAACTCTGCGTAGAATTTAGATGGCTTACATGTCCTCAGTGGTATCCGTGGTATCCGTGTTGCAGGCTGAAGCCTGCAACACTGATACCACTCCAATCCAACTACACCGAAACTCCAACACACATCGAACCAAGAACAATGCGACCAATGTGGTAATTCAACAGAATAGTCGCAAGCTCCTGATGGTGTATATATTAATGTCCGAAACATGTTGAGCACATAAGAAGTGAAATAAAATAGCAAGTGACATCAAGCTGGTCTTTTATTCTTCAACTATCACAATGATGCACTGTCCAATAAATCTAAAATAACCTCAGTTATTTAATTAAATATAAATTATCCCCTCTTCAAGCTTTGCGACAGGATAACTCCATCTGCAAGACCTAAACGGGGATGGGAGTATGATATTAAAAAGTCTTAAGGCACTAGAGTGCGACGGTTTGGAATATTAGTCAGTCTTAGGATATGGCCCAGTGACGGGCTGTTGCGAGTAAGGTGATGAAAATGCTGACGCTGTTCCATGCAAAAAGTTAGTTAACAGAACACGACTTTACACTGAAGGGTTGTTAACCCCCAGCCGAAAATTGAAGTTAAAGAAACACTCGGTCGGTAATTTGCTACTGCTCTTTCAACACCTTCACGTTTATTATATTTACCTGGAGCCACGCCATGTCCTCAGAATTATAAGTAATCTATTGGCCAAGACACATTTTACTCCCACTCAACCACAGTGTTAGAAAGCTACCTTATTACACTATCAGCACAAGACCGACAGGAGTGGCTCGGAAACAGAAAATAATTGTCACCTTGGGAGAATAGAATCACATGCAAAATTCAATAGGAATATGTAAAATGGCGAAAGACCAATCAGAAGACGTAACCGCAGGCAGGATGATTCTGTTTCTTTGTGGTGTATTTTACGACGCTGGTTGTATCGAATTCTATTTGTGACGATTAGACGATTAATAATGGATGAAAAATTTGCTACGAATTTGGAAGAAAGCAGCCTCGTCCACATTGAGGCAATATCGCGCCTTTTCCCGCAGTTACTACGGAATCTTACGACAGAATATGGGCAGATGAATGGACGAACCTGTTGGATTGCACGCCAAATAAAAAAATTAGAAAGTTTTTATTTTATCTTCTGAGTAATAAATCAAAGTACATAAAAGGAAGCATACTATGTGAACTAAGTGTCAGAATTGCACAGTTTGCTCAGATCCAAAACGAAGCATAGATATGCATCCTAATGAACATAGACACAAGTTGAAGAATGAAAGGCCTACTTTATGTCACTTGCTATTTTATGTGTATTTCACCTCTTATGTACTCAACATGTTGAGTACATAAGAAGTGAAATAAAATAGCAAGTGACATCAATTTGGTCTATTATTCTTCAACTATTACAATGATGCACGGTCTATCTTATGTTTACACATAAGATAGACATTTTACTCTGTAAGTTGCGTGTAGTTTGTACGGCGTTTAGATTTAGGGCTTTCCACGGTGCTTGAAATGACGTGATGATCTTAAGAAGTTCGACACTGTCAGCTTCTATTTGGGTAAAATTTATGTGCCCTGAAGATGCAGGCACTATTTGCATGAAAAAGCAGTCCCGTTACAGGCCTAGAGTGGCCCAGAGGTTTCCAGGAAGTTAAGGTTCCCAGAATTCATGACGTCACAGGATGGTGCTAAGGTTATCAGTCTTACACACCGGCCGCCTTTACCCCCAGGAAATGCTCCTGGTACTCATCTCTGTTAGAGGCTGAGTCGACCCCGGGGCCATAGTGCGATCGGAAGGGATTTTATGTCAAAGAAAAATTCCAATGACACCAGCTGGGATCAAACCAGCGACCTTCCGATTTGTAGTATAGCACCTTAACCACTGATTTGCGTGGAAATGTCGTTGTCAAAGCACTTCTTCAAAAGGTTTCAAAAAAATACACAGCTATCATCTGTATACCGCTGCAGCAAACATTTTAAAACATCCAATTTCTAGTTCCGAATAGGTTTGTGAAGGTAAAGAACATGCTGGAGTTCAGTTCGACGGATTACACACCAGTCGCAGTGCCGTGCAAGCCGCTGTTTGGTATTCCTGGCGCCTCCTTTCGCCAGCTTTTGTTTGCATTCTTGTTTATCACATCTTGTGAACCAGAAGCAGCAGCAAGTGGCACAGTATCTTTCGCATGCCCTTCCATGTCGTATACTTACTGTTAACAAAGTTGTTTGTTACACGCATGTTGAGGCTTGGTACTGTACTGTACTGTTGACAAGCAAGCATCTCGGGGCCTAAAAGTTGAAAGATCTTATGTCGACGACGAGAAACCGTCAGCGTGTGACAAACTCACGTCCAAATTTATGTGCAATACAGGAAGAATTTACTGATTTAGAATTTGTCTCAACAAGGCGCTTTGGAAGCATTTGACTGTTTTCGGCTATAGGTAGTTATATTTATTTAGGTTAATTGATTTTGTTTTAGTGGTTTTAGGTGCAATTATTATTATTATTATTATTATTATTATTATCTTTTATCTGTTTGGAGGCAATGAAATTCTTTTTATAAACTAGGATTAGATACCCTATTATTTTAGAATGGGGACCGCGGTGGTACAGTGGTTAAGGTTCTGTAATACAAATCGGAAGTTCGCTGGTTCGATCCCAGATGGTGTCAGAGGAATTTTTCATTGACATAAAATCCTTCCGATCGCACTATGACCCTGGGGTCGACTCAGCCTCTAATATAAATGAGTACCAGGAGTATTTCCTGGTGGTTAAGGTGGCCGGTGCGTAAGGCCGACAACCTACCACCTTTCTGTGCCTTAACTTCCTGGAACACTCTGGGCCTGTCCAGGCCTGTAATGGGACTGTTTTAACTTTATCTTTACCTTATTTGAGAATGTTAATGTTTTCTGTGCCTGAGTAGTATTAGTTATGTTCTTGAAACTTAAAGAATTTTGTGGTATCTTATTCCATCCAGAGGAATCTGTCCTGCATTCGATAGTCCACGTTGGACCTTACTTAGTTGCTTTGGTTTGTATACAGCCGTTTATTGATTATCTTTTTTGGGGTTTTATCATTTTCTGCTTTCTTTATTTTTATTTTGATGATCAGATTACAGCAACAATTTCGAAAACGTTAGCTTAAGTAAACAGTTCAGGAGCATTCTTTATATTATTGCTCTAGAAGCTGGTTATTTCATGCAAAACGCTAATGAATATGAGTTATGTTAAAAGTCTTTTCCAACTCCTGCAACACAGCGTGAACTGTAAGTTTTCTCTTGTTTCTAGCAAAAAACTTATGTTATGTTCGGTCATGTTACACTGTAGCGGTGCTTCTAAAATACGTAACAACTGATAGTGTGCCAAAATGTCAATATCAAGATGAACATCGCTCCATTATATGCCACATACACGTAAGGCTCTTAACTTCGGCCCTAGATTACGGTGGGTGGTCAACGACACTACTGGCCGTTGTATCCATTTCAGAGAAGACTGCGTGATCCACATATGGAAGGATACGGAGAAGAGAAAATTTAATGTTTTGTTGACCGTACATCGTCGTATGTCCTTACAAAAAGAACCAAGAAGATGTACTATTTACTTTCAATTTATTTCAATAATTGACCTCTACATACACGTATTTCGAGCAGGCTTACTGCTCATCATCACGAGGTACTACTGTGTATACACAGCAAGTGGTACAGTCAACATAAAGACATGACGTATACCAATTGCTGTACATACAGAGTAGTACTTCCTGATGATACGCAGTAAGTCTGCTCGAAATATTTAGAGGTTAATTGTTGAAATGAATTGAAAGTAAACAGTACATCCTGTTGGTTCCTACAGTGAAAATTTCTTGCTTCCCTAGAATTCCAAGCTCAGACCGCACAGCCCGTAGCGGGTTACTGCACTTAGTAGTGTGTGTCACAAAGGTACAGAATTGAGCTTCGAAGTTGATATTGTAAAAGCCTAAAATATTATAAAATTAAGACGACTCTCTCTTGAATGCAGTATAAATATGTTTCACGCATTAATTTGTGCGCTTGTACAAATTAATTTGTGAAAAAGTGGCTCTTAGTTTGGTCGTGTGTCCGTTCGTCCTTGCGAGCGTCCTTCCACGGGTTAAGCGGAAGAAATGCAATGTCGTCGTTTACGAGATAAGAGAAAGACATCTGACAGAGACAGCGAGGACAAAGACACATTTTACAACCTACAGATAGCCTAACATTGTATAACGTATTATCCGTCCCACGCGAAGACAAGAGGAAATCGTATTGGGTTCAGAGGTGCTGATGAGATAGACATAAATCTCATGATTCGTGTAATGAGTTCAGAGGCGCGTTCAAAATATTCGAATATCCGTTGTTTTGCTGAAATTATTTCAATGTTAAAATCCACTGAACATAGGCGTAAATTGGTAAATAACAATGGGGAAGTTGATGGTGGCAAAATCGTCCATGGGTGTTTGGAAATTTAGTTTAGGATAGAGTCAAGTTAAGAAACACGAGAAGGAGCAAATTGTTTAATCTTTTTCTGTCTTTACACCACCCAAATTATCGGTATGAATATATCTTTAGTTTTTGTTTTTTTTTTCTCTTCAACTTATTATAAAAAATTATTTTTAGTTAGAAAAATATTGGAGGGGCATTTGCCCTCCCTTGCACCTCCCAACTAACAGTTGCACATCGCACGCCCCAGAGTGTTGACTGTAGACGTTTCCGAATTTCCTGTTTATGGCTAATGATAATGGGTCGGATTCAACGTAGGCTGGTAATGTGCGCATGCAAACATGAAGGTGTTCATGTACGATGTCCATTGTGCGTGTTCGGTTTTAACAAAAACGCTACCTGTAACTTGAATTGCAGTGAGTTTGGAGACGGCCGGACTGATTGGGCGGTTACAATTAGCGCTATGCAAGGGAGCGAACGAAGCTCGAAGGAGGATAGAAGCAATGATAAACCAGTGGGGAAAGTGAGAAAGAAGGAATGCAAGAAACAAAGAAGGAAGGAAGGAAGGAAAGAGGCTTGTAAAAACTCTTACCATCTCCATTACTTTAGTCAGTTACGTGTTGCTTCGATGGCAGTAGAATTTTGATTTTATATTAGACTACACCTACCCCAGTTTTACTGCTGGGTATATAATGTTTTCCAGTGTTTTGTATTCAGGACGTCCCGTGTTTGTGTTTAAACTCGGAGACCGGATATCCAGAAGAGGGATATTACGGCTTTTCTCAGTTCCTCAAAAATAAATACGTTGATAGCTTACGTTAAATCAGACCACTGTCATTTCGCCCTACACCCTTTCTAATGCACGAGACCTACTCACTAGTGATTCTCTCGTTTGGCTTTATAAAACCTTACCAGTGCACAGCATCGTTAAATAAATTGTCAATGAAATGACACCTCTGATTTAAACGTGGGTGGCTTTGAGTCCATTAGAGGCGGAAATTTGTTTACCAGTTGAAAAACTGTCAGATTCTCAGTAAGAGCTCTGTCTAACGAAGGTAGCAAGTCGAGCTCTGACGAAAGCTGTCTGTCCTGTGTGGCATTCTTGAGCGTACATGAAGTGATACGGACAAATGATCAGAGTCCAATACAGTATTTGGAAGCTTGCAGCTATGTCTTCTGTCCACTTCCCAACACTGCAGGCCTTGCAATACACATGCGAACGTACCAGCGGAAATTAAACGTCTTCCTAAAGAAGCTGCGTAGTCAGATTTTACTCCTAATGTAGTGTAATTAGGATCACAGTGTGACCTACCTTCAGCTGTGCAGGCTGGTTCTACAGGCTTCGCAGGTGATGTCTTTCGACGGTGTTGCAGTACATTGTTTGCTTGACAGCACAAAGTAAAGCGTGTGATAACCGACAGGTTTTTTCCTCTTAAGAGGTCCTTTTCTTATTAGTAAAGTCTGTATGACTTTTCATTTAAGATCCTTAGTATGATAGAGCAACTCTCGACGTCCTTTTCGCAACTGCGGGCCACATTCTGCTTTCACTTTACAAGGCCGACCGCCTGCTTAGGATACATCTATAACCAGATAAATAGAATATTTCTGAGTACGAAATGACAGACGATGAGCTCTCAGATGTACATGTTCTGCACAAACACACTGTACACAGACGTAAATTTCATACCTTTATTTATTTCAAATATAATCTTACAGAAAATACCAAAATCTTTTAGCTAACCGGTATGCTTACAATGACATGACGTGTTTTCATTACGTTCATTATTGTGATTTCTGAGTTTGGGTGTACCTGGCTGAATTGTGTGTACTTGCTTTGAAAATTCAAGACGTTTATCTTAGCAATTAACTTAATTTATGCACAAAGCTTTGTTTCACAATAAGTTTATTTCATACCTCTACATGTTTCGAGCACCATGTGCTCATCATCTGGAGGTCAAAATTGTATTATACAGCCTCTGGTATCATCACACTGAAACAAGTGAGTGATCTAAAATTACTAAAATACAATTCTGTAAATATGAGCAAATAGTAGTAAAATTTATATGTGAATTTTTGGGTGTGATTATTGTGTATGTATTACTTACAATAAACATGTTATGTCATGTAGAGGTTATGTTTACCGCCTCTGTGGTCTAGTGGTCAGAGTTTCTGGCTACAGATACAGAGGTCCCGGGTTCGATCCCCGGCGCTACCAGATTTTATGAGTAGTAGTGGGTCTGGAACGGGGTCCACTCAGCCTC
>Ga0123357_10009061_pt1 | contig 12519 bp, 8 predicted proteins | sample TergutEmb28metaG_FD_89873 | JGI IMG/M metagenome (GOLD analysis project Ga0123357, IMG submission 89873) | Embiratermes neotenicus P4 segment gut microbial communities from Petit-Saut dam, French Guiana - Emb289 P4 | ecosystem: Host-associated > Arthropoda: Insects > Digestive system > Gut ... | reverse complement strand
TGTGAGTGCGGTAATGAACCTTCGGGTTCCGTGAAATGCGGGGAGTTTCTTGACTAGCTGCAGACCAGTTAGCTTCTCAAGAAGGACTCTGCACCATGGAGTAAGTAAGTAACTAAGTAAGTAAGTAAGTAAGTAAGTATTTCTGATGCCGTTAGTGAACGCACGAATTCAAAACACTGTCCGTACATTCTGCAGGTCAGTAACAGAAGCCCTTCCTGACAGTTACATAAAGAAAATTTCGACTTTTATGTAAGCCGAAATGGAATTACCGTATTCAAAAGAGCCTGCCACTAGAACGTAATTTGTACAGTTTAAAAAGGGTAAATCAGTCCCATTACAGGCCCGAGGAGCCCAGAGAGTTCCAAGAAGTTAAGGTTCCCAGATTACTTGACAATGACCCAGGATGGTGGTAAGGTTGTCAGCCGTACGCATCGGCCGCTTTTTACCCCCAGGAAATACTCCTGGTACTCATTTCTGTTAGAGGCTGAGTCGACCCCAGGGCCATTATGTCAATGAAAAATTCCAATGACACCACCTGGAATCGAACCAGAGTCCTTCCGATTTGTAGCACGGCGCCTTAACCACTGTTGCACAGTTTAATACACAGTGGTTTTCAGAGTTGTGACACCGTATATTCTTGTCGATGGATATCAACATTTCGCACGAACACTGATATCCACACAGTGTCACAAACCAGAATACCACAACCTGAAAACTTAACGCGGCTATCAATCTTGGTCAGCAAATTCACAACCAGTTTCTGAAAGATCCATTCTAATATTACAATCCTAACTACGCCGACATTTTCCAAGTATTCCTTTCGGTTCACGTTTACCGCTAAAAAAAGGCGTATGCATATTTTGCCTCATCCGTTTTCCACCCTTACCATCCCCCTTGACTCATTAAGCGTCCTTTTATTATCACGAAGATGTTGCGACACAGTGAATTCAGTGTTTTAGCGTTAATTGAAGGGAAAGGAAAGGAAAATTCAAAATAAAACAGCATTAACAATGAAGGTTCAAAAGCTCCCATGGTCTCTTTCATCGGACGTTTGTTCATTCTTCGAACGTTTCTTCTGCCTGAGAGCGTACCTCGCAGAGAACACAGTTGGTAGATAGGGCAACTATGCTGGATACTAAACTGCTTCTTCTGCATCAGGCCGATCTCACACAGAACATAACAAAAACAGTAACCATGAGGCCAAGGTACTGAACACACACGTCAAGAGCGCGGCAGAATCAATGCATTACTCAACGGATCGGTGTTATTCTTGCTAACATCTCTTTTGTGAAACATTCCTACGAAAGGATAAACGTTCAGGCACTCATAATAAGAGAAGCAGTGTCCGGATCTGTAATCTCAGAAACTACTGAACGGATTACAATTACATTTGGTGCTTCAGGCTTATACTACAGAGAATATGGTTAATATGCCATACAGCCGCACTAACACACAGACATATTTACGGTATAGATATTTGCTTAACTCATCAACACGTAGTCATGCGGAACGATACATTGGTAGTGTAAATGTATCTTAACATGCACTGACGGTGTGAACAGTTTCATGCGGACATCGTTACACGATTAGCAATGACATAATTACAGATTTATAACAGAAACAATAAAACCAGTAGAAAATGACACCGTGAGACAAGTGGATGAAGACTGCATCTGGCAAATATCAAGGGAAACGACGCGGAACGTTGGGCGTTGTTGAAGAATCCAGTCTTCTGGGATGTAGTGCCGTGTCGACTGGTAAACAGTTAACGGAGGATTGCAGGGCCGTAGTCTTCAGGGTAAAGCGGTCGACACAGCGCATCATCCCTGAAGACCTGCATCTTCAGCCACACCGTTGTGAGAAATTCGGATCTCCCTTTGGTTCTTACTTGTTCCGATGTTGCTGAAAAAATCGCAAACATACACACCTACATCTCAATAACCGGTTTATACTAGTCCTTAAAATTCGGTACTGCTACAGAGGAACAACAACAATAACGTAACCCTCTGCACACCGACGACCATTTAAATCAGCAACTCTCAACCGCTCGCGGCACACTTGGGATATTCGTTTTCTTTTCAAGCGGCACTGCATTCTACTAAAACATACAATTATCGTAAAGCACAAATATGATGAATTTTTTACTCAGACATATCAATTTTAAAAGCTTTAGTAAATGCAACCTAGCAAAGACTTCACTCACTTGACGTTTTGGATGCGTACAACAATCAGTTCTTCATTTTAACAATCTCAATGTTCACTGTCAATTTAAAAAAACCATTCTTATACTAAAAAGCTCGGGGCACACCGGTTAAGAACCACCGCGCTGAATTTACACGCGGACACCACCATCTGTGTCTATTACAGAAACCAGTCGGTTAATGCGGTAGACAGATATAATAACATACATGAATCACATAAGCACACGTACGGAGAATTACGGACTTTCGTACTGTTACACTAGATGGTACATGAAGTTACCAAGAGCTTTCAACGATTACAATCAGTGACGATTAAGGTCAATATTTAATCGAGCGCCGAAGTCATGCATATTTCTTTCACTTGTTAGAAACGTTAGATTGTCGAATGCTTCAGTTTTCTAGTCGCAACGTACCTTTCATACACGACATAATATATCACTGGCCAATATGAGCAGTATAATAGATTTAATGTTTTGTTGACCATCCATCGTGACATCCGTACAATAAGAACCAACTGGATGCATAATTTACTTTCAATTTATTTCAATAACTAACCTCTACATGTTTCGAGCAGGCTTACTTCTCATCATCAGGAGGCACTACTCTGTATATACAGCAATTGGTATGTATCACGCGTTTATGTTGACTGGCAGGATCCCGATCCTGCCAGTCAACATAAACGCATGACATTTACCAACCGCTGTATATACAGAGTAGTACCTACTGACGATGAGCAGTAAGCCTGCTCGAAACATGGAGTGGGTTATTATTGAAATAAATTGAAAGTAAATAGTATAATAGGTTTCCGAATTAAGACGCTAAAAACATGCTTGTAAAAATGTCATATAATGACAACTCCGTATAACATCCGGACTCGGTGAAGAAATGACACAGCAAGCAAACAAAATAACACTGAGTAGGCCTATTCATTTGCTTATGACACTAGTATATGCACACTTATGCAATCCGTGGGTATAAACGTGGCGGTTCCTTGGCTTTTTTCCTTGTTATGATCACGTATCAACTAAGCGTACATATTGCTAAAAAAAATGTTAGCAAATGTATGCGAATACAAAAAGAAGGTCTAAATGCCTAAATTCGAAAGACAAGGTCCAGCCGCGCAGAGACATTACCCAAACCGAGTCTGCACTTACAAGCTAAATGTCGTTTGGCGCAAATTCCTTCTGACGGCAAAGGAAACCGGCTGTATCCCGAACCAATGGAAGTAAGCTATGAACATGACAAATGCTTCAAATTTGGAGCTGTTCCCGTATTTGTGTTACTACAATAGTAAACACACAAAACGCAGCATGCAACAGCTTTATAATCGTTGCAGGTTAGGCATGCAGCCATGCGACATTATTCCGGCTGTGCCTCTCGCGATGAATAGGGCCCAAGACACCCTAGCAGACAGCCGATTGCGTCTAATGCACATTCACAGTAAGATAACAATGACTTTTCAGTGTCGATACAACTGCACCATACACTAACACTATTTTTGGAACGATCCGCGTAACACCTATTTTTTGAATGGTATGCGTATCATTTACTTTGGATTCGTAGAGCAACATCTATTTCTGGAATGGTACACGTAAGACCTATTTTTGGAATGGTACGTTATGGCACCTTTCCTGCCTTTTAACAATTCACTTTGTAACGTTACTAACCGGCATTGCAACGGGAGATGCCCAAAAACAGTTGTTTAAAAATCTATCAAATTACTTACGGTCTGAATTACGTAAGAAAGAAATGCAGACAAACGACGCATTTCATCAGTTCAACAACACCAATGGCAATGTAACATTATGTCCCGTTCGCGTAACTTTTTTACCTCAACTCTCCTAACAGCCTGGAAAGACGGACGGACATGATCTTAAAAAGGCATGATCAGCCGGGGGGATCACTGCAATATGGTCTGTAAAATTTAAACGGCATAACTCTATGAACACATCTACGACCTGTATCAAAATGCACCATGCGAATGACGCTGTATTAGTGTTTTGTATATTTAGTTAAAAAAACGGCACTTGTTACGCACCTGTGAAGTGACATTTTGTTCCGTACGCATCTCTGTTTACGTAAGCAGTAGAATACCAAGGAATGTACGGTAAACACACCGGTCATACTATGCCAGTTCGTGTACAGAACTGTTTAACAAACCAAAACGCCACATTATTGTTCGCGCACTGGTTCCACCAACTGTTGTCTTAATATATATATATATGCTCTGCTCATTATTACTAGACGATGAATCGCAAATACGGACAGCACTATCAGTGTAGACGTGCTTTTAACATTTGCGCTGGGGAAATTCCAAACCAGCGTTCACGTCCCGACAAACCGTACTCGACTAGTTCGCATATCACGGAAAGAAAGGCTGTATACCAATACACCTGATTTTTGTAGCATGGCGGCACATGGTGTACCCCATGATGCAGTACAAAGACCGTACCAAGGAGTTCTTTAGTTTCAAAGTACACAGTTTCAGGCTACAAGCGTAAATTTAATTTCATTTACGCCCTACGAAAAGTACTGCTTTCCCTGCACCCATTTTCACGAAACTCACAAAAAGTTAAGGAGAATTATGTACAAACTTTTTTTACAGAATTTCACTCACGTTACATAATAAATACTGAAAAGTAGCGTCTTCCACTACGCCGATTTTTCGGGTTCCAGTTACACACTGTCGGTCGCTGGTGGTGCCCGCTCTACCTCTGGCACTTACCGCCAGCCGCATAGCAAGTAATTCAGTTAACACCATGTTTTCAGCAACTTGGACGGTGTCTCGAATTTACGTTGTTGAACAACAGAACATCGACGGAAAATTATGCAAATTTTCGTCCCACAAAACCTACTTTATTTAGACCAAAACGTTTCGTCTCTAGTGTTTAATATGAAACAAAACATGTAACACTTAGATGATTTTTATGTATTGTTTTCTTACTGTATTTCATAGCAACCGCAAATGCCCCACCTACTCTATTACTTTAAAATCTATTACACAAATTGAAATAGGGATCGCATCCTCACGTATAACATAAATTATTAAGGGAAAAACTGTTCCGCTACACCTTATACTTTTATGAAAAGTACTGCCGGTGTTAACAGCGCTACAGCTGTAGTAATGCCTCACATGTTCTTGCACAATATCACATTCCAGCAACATTACGGGGAGAATTACTCTGCTATTCTTTCTGATTTTATGAAAAGTACTGCCGGTGTTAACAGCGCTACAGCTGTAGTAATGCCTTACATGTTCTTGCACAATATCACATTCCATCAACACTCCACATCAGGGGTCGGCATTCTTTTGATACCGGCAGGCCGCGCTAGACCGTCAGCTCCCTCACACGTGAGTCGCTTGCTTGCGATAGACTGATAAGGAGATAAACAGCAGTTTTATGAGAACGAAAGCAGAAATGAGCACACACTCGTACATTTGTTTCACAAGCGTAAAAATTTGTACACTTATTATTTCAAACATATTATTATACATTCCGACCTGAATTCAGGGAACATGGGTGTTTTAAAAAGGCATACACCATTTCATCACATTCTTCTGTGTAATTTCTGACGTTGCGTGTCCAGGGCTAACTTGTAAATGTCTGCTTTGAATCCTGGAGCAGAAATGCGTAGGGCAGCACGACAGTGCTCGTCAGGAAGCAGGGAACAACACCTCCCTTTTCAATGGTCCGTTACCCAAAACGCTTATTCGCAGACGTAAGTGCTGCCACAGGTTTTATGGAGTTCAACTTTAAAAGAAGGTACCTATAAAAGTAACGCACATTTCCCTCGGTAAACGTCACAGCACCACTACCTTATAAATCAGCTGTCTCAATTTGCTTCTTCACTGGTACAAGTTCAATGCTAACGGAAAAACAAACCTTGAACATTCGTTTATAATTGAACTCTTCTGAACATCTCCGAACCCTAAAGAAATACTGTTTTAGAGTTGCAAAATGTTGCGATGGAAATGTCCTTCAGAAACTGCCAATCATCGGGCGAGCCGCTTTGCAGGACCAAGCGGCGATGACGTTATTCGCAGATATGTTGATGAAGCGAGCCGAGTGTCGCTTCAAAAGCCTTCACATCAGAAAATATGTCGCATAATAATTTACCCTTTTCTTTTGAAGTTCAGTAAGGTACGGATTACGCCCGCGATTAATGCGAGCCTCGACACATCATCACGTTAACTGTGTCACAGTTCTTCCCTTTTGCCATAAATCTATTTCATATCGCAAATGAAAAACAGATGTCCTGAAGACTCAGCCATCTCACTGCCCTGCTGTAGGCAACACTGTCATATTCTGATCCCATGTCTTCCAGAACACGTTGGATCTGGCCACGGTTCACACCACTGCGTCTAATGCACACCACTGTTGAAATTACTGTGTCCTGATCTTCCGTAAATTCGAACAAAGGCAAACGTAAAGTTGTCCCTACCCACGTCATAAAGACATGTGGGGGAATAGAGGTATGGCTCCACTCATGCTTATACTCGGCACTCGGTGGAGGTGAGTGGTCAACTTTACGCCCTATCCACTTTGCCCACGGGAAAGTATCCAAGGAATAGGTGGATGTGTGAGCCTCAGAGTCGGCTTGGACGTTTGGGAAAGCGAAAAGCATCCTGCCCCTGCCGGGATTCGAACGCCCAGCCAAAAAATTTGTAACACAGTACTTCTTGATGCATACTGCAGTGGGACACCATCGCATTGTCAAAACTCGTGTTACAACTCCTCGCCGATTCGTTCAACCATGCCTGTCTTAGAGCTGTAGGTACATACTTCGCCCCTCTCGGCTGTCAAAATGGTCAATTTTCCCCAGTCCAGTTAGAGAGAACTATTTCCAGCTGAGATTTATTGGTGCCAATGACGGGTGTCTTTCATGTCCATGAAGCCATGAAGATCCTCGCAAGATCTTCATGGACATATAAGACACTCATCAGTGGCACGAACGAATCTCAACCGCGTGGTGCCTGTGTCACTACTTCTATACAATGCCGCTGCATATCAAACCATTTTGTCTGCAATTTAAGTCGTCCAAATAAGTTCTTGTACACGCCTTGTACAAGATCCGAAAGACAGAATGACGTTCTGAAGACTCTTCCTTATCTGCACACAACTCTTTAGCTGCGGCTAACAAACAAAGCTTCACATCTCACACTGGGTCAAGGGCTTTCCTTTCTTTTTAAAAGAAACTGATAATGTGTTGCTTGAAAGTATAACAGCTGTGTATATTTGTTTACCCCTCCCCATTTTAGGTTCATGAGTCAATATTTCTCAATTTCAGTCAGAAGCTCTACTTTACATTCTCGGTGTAACACTGTCAGCAATATTAACCCTGGACCTCATATATACGGAATGCCATTCTATCGACTAGTGAAGAGAAATACGGGAGAAAGAGGGGGAATGATATGTCAAATACACTCGTAGTAACCGCTGATTTAAATGTACTTGTTCTGTGAGCCTCTTAGTCAAACACGGCGTCGCGACATTTGGATATGGTTTACCTCAGCCCTTCTTCAGGTCCCATTACAAGAATGGCCAATTCACCCTTCCAGTCCTCTTGCACAGGTGGCGCCACGTGTTTTAATTCGACAGTGTGACAACTCATCCTGAATAAAAACCCGAATTACGACTAATTTAACAGATCACGAAGTACGTGACTCGTATGCGTCTATGGCGTTACGGTTACGTCATTACTGACACTGCAGTCTTTATCTATACACCTACAAGGCAAACACTTCACATGCGTCAGCACAGTTCACTATCTTAATAAAAAAAAAACCATCGAGAACATATCAATCCCGGCAAATTAAATACGCACAACTACACAGGGTTATGAAACAGCAGGCCTATTTCCATCCACCTGGATGGCTGCTTCACTGACCCACAGGTGGTAGCCGCTCGTCTCTTGGTGGTGGTGGAGGTGGTGGTGGTGGTGGTAGTAGTAAATAACCTGCTGCATTCATCAAACCACGTGGTTCATTACCATACGAGACTTGAGGGTTGTAATGACGGTGCCCATTCAATGCTGAAGATGCATTCCCCCGCATTGTTGTTAACCTACCGAGCCACACAGCGTCAACTTCCATACGACCGCAGTCTTTAAGTTAATAACCATTTTCACAAACTGAATTTGGGAAATAATTTTCATTTGATTACTAGTCACAGTTCTACCACTAACCGCACTACGAACAATTTAAATATTACTTTCCAAGTGACGCCTACGTCGTCCCCAATCAAATTATCCAACTATATTATTATGCAGCTCCGATATCCACGCTACGTGTCACAATTTGTTCTTGATTTTTTGTGTGCCGCTACAACCCAAATCGGGCCTAGGACGCCTCACGTCTGAGGTCTCTCTCTCTCTCTCCCTCTCTCACATACACACGGTATGTCTCCTCTGAACGAGTGATCAGCTCGTAGCCAAGGCCACTACCTACACAAGAAACACAACAGACGAACATCCGTGCCCTCAGTGGGGTTCAAATCCTCGATTGCAATAACCAAGTGGATTCAAAGCCACGCCTTAGTCCGCACGACCACCGAGATGGGCCCTGTATTTGATAATCACATTATTTCCTACAGAATACAGATAATGACGTTTAGCGTTCTTTTTCAATATCCATTACAGCACGTCTCTTCCAACTCACCAATTCCTAGGCTAACATATTACATTACTCGTTGTATATAATTAAAAAGTACGGTGACGGGGTATCACAAATGGTTGTGGACAAGTATCGTGGGAAGGGGGAGGAGGTCCTGCTTAATGGCGTACATAGGACGGATGACAGAAAAGCTGGTGAATGTATAGAATAAACAAACTTCAGGAAAAAGTAATAAAAGTTCACTATTTACAGAGAACATCAATGACTTATCACTGGCAGGTACTACACAACACAATAATATCTAAGTGCCTATACGAATAATCTTACCTACGTTATTTAAATCAATGACGGTATTTTTAAGTCGTCGCCCTCCCCCCCCCCCACCCTCCAACAATGCTGATGGTTTTCCCCAGCAGCCGGTTGAAGTGGGGTCCACTGCACTACGACGTGCCTACACGCACGCACGTGCTACATTTCGGGAATCAGCTCTGCACTACCGTGCCTACACGCACGCACATGCTACATTTTGGGTATCAGCTCTGCAGCTGTTTCCCACTCATCTCTATGGCCCCAAAGCAGAGTTCTTGTATATACACAGGCACCTAAGAGTGCATCCAGGAACAAGGTAACCTAACAATATTTATCAAAAGGTTTACCAGAAACTTCGTATCATATGAGTCACTAATCTGGACGCACACTCGACGCCCAAATGACCCTCAGACTATGAACGCTCGTTATGTTGTACGTGACGGAAACAAGGTACGAGCAAGGCACGGCGAACTGTAATGTTTACAGCTGGCACGTGGTTCCAAGATGAGGGCGGCTTGTTGCGCTATTCTGCGTTGGTTCACGGCACCCCATACTATACAATCCAAAAACATCAAATCACAGGTCATGTTCAGCTCGCGTGCACACCCGAAGTTGTTCATCACAACAAATGTGCCACTGAGACGAAAATCCGTAACGGGAGTGACAATCATGACTGCAATATCGGGACTCCTTCGCATCATTCTTCCCTCGGACCGTTTCGAGACGGCTGCCGATGCAGCTATCACAGCTATTCCAATTTGCCGTGAGTCGCAGTACAAGTGTTCTAGTTCAGTGTATTGTACTTAGCATCAGGTTTTTACACACCATATTTAATGAACTTGTTCAAAATGTTTACCTTTAGCTCGAAGGTGTCACATCGCACAATCATGCCGCTTACTGCACGTCAGAGTTTTACTGGTGAAATTGAATCCTGAATTTGTTCTTTCAAATCGCCTTCAGTGCGATTATTATTATTATTATTATTATTATTATTATTATTATTACCATACACTTTCACCTTCTAGCATGCCCCACAAGAATCGCACAGGGTCTGGCACATGAGGCCACTATCTCATTATGGACTGGGTCGCCAAAAACACTGTGTAGAACACGCATGAGCTTATGACCTGTCTTGCTGGAAAAAGGGCAGAGGCTCTCTCATAATCGGACAGGTAATCAGAAAGTGGTGTCAGAATGAAGCATACCGCATTGGTGTGAATCCAGTGGTCTCAGGAAACGACAGGTAATGATGCTGCGTGGATTGACATTTTCGGCAGGCCAAACCTGTTATTCGAAGAGGCCACGCAACCATTTAGACGTAGCTTCATTGCTAACAGAACGAATGCGCGGTCTATTTCTCCATCAAACACTCCACGAAGGTTTCGGTTCACAAAATTCAGTCTTGTTTTAAGGCCGGTGTCCTAGGGTTTGAGAACGAACAACAGTGGTCATTCGTGTGTATGCAGCACGCACGTCCTGGGGGTGTTCACTTAACGTCTAGAATGCCAAATGCTGCTCGAAAACGTTTTATGTATTTTTAGATCGTCGTTCAAATTTACAAACACTTCCTGCAGCACCTGTATTGTGCGCAAGTATCACAAGAAATGCTTACAAACCAGCAAATGACACATACACTTTCCGATAATCAGCGTAGCTGGCCGGTGGATGTACATGTGTTTATAACATAACCGACCCGACGGTAAGTGAATAGGGACATCTGTCACATAAAATAACGTCCCCATATTCCGGGTTCTTTCCACTCGCAACCACTATACTGAAATTCAAATCCGTGCTTCTACAACCCGCTAAGACATTACAATTTCCTGTTACATTACATTCACAAACCACTTCACTTCATATAACATAACTAAATGACGCTAGCAACTTCATCACAATATGCCTTCTTTGAATACTGTGGATATTTGTGGTTACCTACACTACACTAATTTAATGATAGCGAAATTAAAGAGCCACGCAAATGTAACTCTCGTTGCTTACTTTCGTTACCTGTATGGACTGTTCCGAGAGATTTTCATGAAAACTGATATGAACATTATAGCATTGGAGATCACCTCCACCACTTTATTACTACCCGTAGGAATTCAGTTCGCCCATTCAATTGATGCCAGGAGATCTTCTCAAGCGGGTATGGGTCAAGAGCGAGTAGCTGACAATTTACAGTCTAGTGTCGAGGTTAATGGATGCGGCTATACACCCACTCCCGTATACGTCTTAATAGGGTGCTGCTAATTAAGCACAGCGATTTATCTTTCGCCTCTCTGAAGCAAGAACACGCCAGGTGAACGAACGCTGTGAAACTTGTACCACTCAATGTGCCGACCTCATATGGTGTGTGGTAATATATCACAAGTTTCTGCTACAACAAAATTATTGGATGTACGATACTGGTTTCCGATGTAGCGGTAACAGTAACAATCCACTAGACAGATACGCGGAATTATACACCCAGACCTACAAATTTCATTTAAAGCATTTACCTATTCTCACAGCTACGGTGCAAAAACTTTGGCATGTGCCAGTCAGGATCTACAATTCTTAACAACACTTACACAGACCCTGCTTGTCCCAATTATCAAGAACATTTTCTATGAACATGCGGACCAAAGATAAATAGAATGACGAGCAAAGTATGTAACAAAGAACATCTGAAAGCGAGTTTAAGTTTTCTTGGCGATGAAAATTTGGGTTATCGTCTTCCAAGTTATGATATAATAGACATCGTTTCGACTGAACCTGTTGCCTCCATCTTCAAAAGACATATCAAGTTAGGCGTTGTGTCGATGTGAATTGGACTACGCTGGTTCATGACACAATTAAATCAATAGTTTCTTCCAGTGGCAGTGAGGAACTGTGGTTCCATGACCGCGAATTTCATGAGCAAATGGGAACCTTGGGGCCGAATGTGTGTTGAGTGGGTAGTACGTACGTCAAGGATGAGACGACCTGGCGTAACTGCGGCGTACGTGACCGTCGACACTCGCCAATCTCCTCCCCCCCTCCCCCGCCGAGGCCTCGCACACAGCATACTTTTTAGCACGAGATCCCTGTCACGTGACCAAAATAGTGCGTTTCTGTCATGACGCATGCTGCATTTCTTGATGCTTCATTCTTTTTCAGTTGTCCCTTAGTAATTACTACGTCTGTCTTTCTTAACCTCGACACTATATGCAAGGCTGTTCAGATTCCTGGGAAATGTTCAGGTGACCGGAAATCACACTCCGGTTATCCAACCCGCAACATGTCACCATGTTCAGAGGTCTGGATACACAGATTTTTAAGATATCTTTAATAGAGGCCTGAATTATACTACTGCTCCTACTACTACTACTACTACTACTACTACTACTACTACTACTACTACTACTACTACTACTA
>Ga0123357_10009060_pt1 | contig 12520 bp, 9 predicted proteins | sample TergutEmb28metaG_FD_89873 | JGI IMG/M metagenome (GOLD analysis project Ga0123357, IMG submission 89873) | Embiratermes neotenicus P4 segment gut microbial communities from Petit-Saut dam, French Guiana - Emb289 P4 | ecosystem: Host-associated > Arthropoda: Insects > Digestive system > Gut ... | reverse complement strand
TTTCTGTCTACCTAATTCCGTTTGTCTGACACAGGGAACTTGTAATTAGAGGTAAGGTCAGGCATCTGTAATGTGATATTTTGTATAGATTTCAAAGACTGGCCCACTCCTTAATTTATCTGTGTGTCATGTACGAGGGGGGACCCAAAAATAATGAGAATTTTGTTCTGGAGGGGAGAGGGGCGGTACTTCTTTCTGCTTCCACGTGGTGCGTGTACGTGACTGCCCTCCGCATCAGTTGGCCAAGCGGCGTCCTTGAGGGAAGGTCTATAGGGTCTGTGATTTTTTTCTTGAGCCTCTGTCATTGTTTTCATCGATTTTTCGATGGCAGACTTAAAAGAACAACGTGTTTGCATCAAGTTTTGTTTCCTTTTGGGGAAAACAGCAGCAGAAACTGTCACAATGCTTAGAGAGGATTTTAAAGAAGAAGCTTTGACCCAGGCAAGGGTTTACGAATGGTTTTCTCGGTTCAAACATGGTGACATGTCACTTGAAGACCAACCGCGATCTGGGCGTCCTTCAACAAGCAGAACCAACGAAAACATTCTAAAAATTCGCAATGCGATAATGTTTGATCGTCGTTGAACAATCGACGGGTTGGAAGCATTGACTGGAGTTTCATGGAGTTCATGTCAACAAATTTTAACAGAAGAACTTCACATGAAACGAGTTGCTACGAAATTCGTTCCTCGCTCCCGCCCACACAGCTTTGAGTGTGCGACAGTTTCTCACGAAAAACGGGATGACAACGGCTTCGCACCCCCCTTACTCCCCGGACCTGGCACCCTGCAATTTTTTCCTGTTTCCTAGAATGAAGAGGGACCTTAAAGGAAAGTGTTTTCAGAATGTAGAGGAGGTGAGGGAAAAAATGACGGAGGCACTGAAGGATATCACTTTGCAAGAGTTCCAGAACTGTTTTGAACAATGGAAAAAGCGGTGGGATAAGTGTATTCATTCTCATGGAGAGTATTTTGAGGGTAATTAAATTTTGAAAATGTTCGGAGAAATATATGATTAAAAAAAAAATTCTCGTTATTTTTGGTTCCCCCCTCGTATATGTTTAAGAAAGAGTTGTGATTGTGAGAAAGAGGGATGTGCACTGATGTAACCTTCTGGAATGCTCTTTCTCTGTGCTGTAGAACCCACATGGTTCAGAGCATTGATTCTTAGCCTTATATGTTATTTTGCCAAATAATTCTAGTCCCATCATAACAGCTCTTAAAAGCATTATTAGGTAGGAAACCTGAACTTGCTGCACTTTTAAGGGTCTGTTTTTCTGCTTCTTTTCAACTAATGTTATTCCATAGGAGGGTTTAATTTTTTCCAAACTTCCAGCATCTGAGCAGGCCTCACTCTCAGAAACGAAATTCTGACACATGACAAAGCTCATGTCTTGAAGTATTAGCAGTTTCTTTTCAAGTATTGCCTGTCACATCTTGCAAAGAGAGCCAATTGCCCTAAATTTTCTCATCTGTTAATTCCCTGAATGTTGATTTCAGAATTAATTGAATATATTGGTCAAATTTTTTTTTAAACAGTTGTGCTATGGTTTTGCACTCGTGGCATACCAAAGTCTGACTCAGGTCATATAAAGGAACGTTATGGACTACTTGGCGATTTTTAGAACGCAGATGTTTGTATGCGGGTTTTTTGTTTTCCCACATAATGTGAATCGTGTCTCATTTGAGAAAAGCATCAGTTTGTGTAGTCTTTTAAACATAACTTTTCAGGTAGGATATTTTTCAGAAAAGTTTGGAAACATTTTTTCTGTGACTCATACATTGCAAAAATATTTCAGCTGAACATGTTATTGGACTAAATACTTATGACAATTGCGCCAAGTCCATATTGGGTCCGTATGTAATAATAGACTACTAACAACTATGTCAGGTATTAGTGGCGACAACACAGTAACATTGTCCACTGTCTTACCTTACTTACTCCATGGTGCAGAGTTCTTCTTGAGAAGCTAACTGGTTTGAAGCTAGTCAAGAAATTCCCCGCATTTCACAGAACCCGAATGTTCATTACCGCACTCACAAGCGTCCGCCACCTGTGTCTATCCTGGGTCAGCCCAATCCAGTCCATATACCCAGATCCCACCTTATGGAGATCTGTCCTAATATTATCCATCCATCTATGCCTAGGTCTCCCCATTGGTCTCTTTCCCTCCAGTTTCCCCACGAAGACCCTATACACCCCCCCTCTCCTCACCCATATGCGCCACATGCCCAGCCCATCTCATTCTTCTCAATTTTATCACCCGCACAATATTGGGTTAGGAGTCCAGATCATTTAGCTCCTCACACCTGTCAAAATTGTGTTTTCCTTTATATGAGATTTGAACTAACAATCATGCTGTATGAGTGTGAGATCCCCTGAAGATATATAGGTTTGGACTGATATTATATAAAGAATAACTAATATCTCATAGTTAGAATGATGCAGATATCATATAACTAACTTGTAATTTAGAAGAACACAGATCTCCAGCAATGAAACATTTATATGCAGCATGTAAGTCATGGTCATATATGGAAATGTTACCATTTTGACATCATCATTACCATTAATTCTTCATTATCTTTCAGGAAATTCATTATTAGGCAGCACTGAGCGGGTAGAGCTGCATGATGCTTCCACGTGGACTTGGGTTGAGATGTCAGACGCTGCTGTTGGACTGGATAAAATTGCTGACTGTCCACACCATGTAGCTGTTCAAACAAGTGGCATTACCACCTGCAAAACTGCGTGTCAGACCAATATCATCACGTACAACACATGTGCTGTACAGACTGATGATGCAAACATGCTGCACACTGCGCACACTGTCTCCCATACAGAGGACAAGTTCAGTAGCTGCGGATTGCCAAATGAGAGAACAACTTGCAATATAGGCAAAGAGCACGACAAAGTCAAATGCATCAGGAATACTCTTACTAATGATACTGCAGTGACAAATAATTGCTTGAAATCAAATGAGTCCTTGTCAAAAGGACTAGAGGAATTAAATTTTCCCAAGTTAACACCAGCACAGAAGTCTGTCGAAAGTAAATTGAAGAAAATTAGCATTCTAGTTCGTTGTGATTATAAACCAGAGATGGGCTTGAAGGCAGAAGTCAAGAAATGGGAGAGTCTTGTATCATGGTTGTGTTCAGACAAAAGTGATAATGCTTCTGCTGAAGAAGATTCTTCTTTTGTACATGAAAATTTTTCCACTCCAGCAGTTGCATTACGGTCCTGTATGAGCACATCCCCGACACAACGGAGTACACTGACTGGTGATAAGCGCTTCACACGACAGAGCACACCGTCTGCTGGTAAAAGCCTGATACGACAGATCATACCAACTAATGATAAATGTCACACACAACAAAGCATGCCTACTGCAGCTAAATGCCTGACACAACAGAGCACACAAACTACTGACAGAATTCTGACACCACAAAGCATGCCAACACATCAGAACACACTGACTGCTTCAGGTATGTTTGCAGTGGATGATGCCCAACATTTATTGGGTTACCCAAAAGAAATTCATCCACATGCTTGTCTGATGCCAGTGGTGCCTTACTTCGAACATCACTGCATGCATGTGGATCCTCTTCCATTTCATCAACATATGTTGAATTGTCAGTTGCTAGTGCAGTCCATGGCTGAGCACTGGAGAAACTATTGTTACAAGAATGCTGGTAATGATATTTGTGCTAAATTTAATCACCCTTGTGTCTCACAGGGACTGCAGAATTACTGTTGCTCCTGCAGTCTCTGTGTTAGCACTAACCAAAGCAATTGTAGACCACCTAAAAAGGAAGCAAAGGTGCAAATATCCAATGCCAGGTCAGCTTCAAAGAAACCTGCCAAGCGGGTCTGGAAGAGAATTTTAGACACTGAAGATTCCTCTGATGACATGGAAGCAGGAGATGACAATAGGATGCCACATAGAAAATTGCGCCTTAAGAATCATATAGTTAACTCCACATTCACTACAGATATAGACCATGAAGTTGAGAATATGGCTGCAAGCAGAAGGGTAATTTATGCAGACAAACATAACTACTCTGTCGGAACAGGGTCAGGAAGGAAAATGGCAGATAAACATTTACGGGAGAGAAGGAAAGTTAATATTAATGACATCAATTCTGCATTTAGTATGAATGAGGAAGGAGAAAGAGTGGTAAGGTTAAGAAACATAAATTCAAGTCTGAGAGGAAGTAAACAATCAAGAGCTTCTTCTGATAATGAACAAGACAGCAGTACTTTTTCTAAGCTCAAGAAGATGAAAATGAAATGTAATGAAAGTGATGAGAAAAATGTCATAAAATATATGTTAAAGAAAGCAATGGGCAGGAAGTTCCCACTTTCAAAACTGAAATTCAGGTCGAAACGTCTGATGCCTAGACAATTGAGTGATCATGTGGAAGAATGTGAGACATCTGGCATGAATGTAGGTAATGAAGTTTGTATCAGTCCCCATATAGCTGTTGGTCATATTCAAGATAGTAAAGTTGGGTCCCGCAATGTAGATACATCAGCTCTTTTGCAGAGTACCATTCGGCGGAAGACAGCAGACATTGCTGCCACTGAAGAAGGATTGTGTCAGCATTTACCACATGCTGAGTGTGGCACTACACCAGATATGTGCACGGGTAAGGAACCGGATTCCGGTAGAACTGTAGTAGATTTGCAGACTGTCCAGGCACAGAATGTTTCTAACAGCTCATTGAACAAGTGCAAGAGAAAGGCTTGCAATCTGTCGGCTAACCAGGTTGAAAGTAGAGTTTTGGATTGTTCGTTTTCTGAGATGTGTAAGTCCAAGAGGACCAAAACAAGTTTTATAAGCAAGGGAAGTCGTGATTTAGTGACCAGCAATGTTTCTGAAGCAACATCCAATGTCACGTGGCATTCTTTAACAGATTCAAGCCCTAAGAAATATGCTACACGAACCTTTAGAGCTTCCACAAGTATTACCTTACCATCTGTGGAACAGCAAAGTCCAAATCAAAAATATAAATTTCCAACAGCAAGTGAAAAATTTAAAGTGGTAAATACTCCAGGAGCAGAACAGGCAGCAGGCAAGCCTGATGCTTCTCGACATGCTGGTCAACAAATAAAACGTAGCAAGTTGGAGAAGTTGAGGAGAAATATCGTGAAAGCTAAAAGGCCGTCAAAGATAGCCACTGAAGTAGTGAAAACTGTACAACACAGGAAGTCACTTGTACTGAGGTCTGAAAGCAGTTGTGCACTTTCAGATTGCAAGAAATCAGGAGTAAGGATGATGTTGGAAACTGCAAGGAAAGTTAGAATACCAGACTCGGTTACCAACGTCAGTAACCAGTGTCTTAGGCCGCCACATCAGAGCACGCAAACATCTTTGAAGGATGAGATGCTATCTGCACAACATGACACTCTAGCACCTGATTTTATAAATCAGCATGTGACTCAAAGCAACAGCAGTAACTCCATGGTTGATCACCCTTTGACGTGTAACTCTGTGACTGAGCAAGAACCAAATATGAGAGGAGAAATATGCTCTGAAACTAATCGTAAAGTAGATGTCAGTAGTGTAGAATCAATGGACGTTGTTCTTGATGCCGAAATTCCAAGCTGTTTCCAGGACAGTGTTCCAATGAGCAGTCATGTTGTGCAAACTGTGAACTATATGTCTAAGGTTAATAATGCATCAGAAGTCCAGGCCAAGTACACTCTGACAGGCAAGGTTTCAAAGGCTGTTGAAGTACCAGCACTTCCATTTAGTTGTAAAGAAGGTGTATCTGAAGCAAGTGATATCCCAAAACTTACAGGCCTCATTACTTTACCAAATGTATGTGATAAAGTAGGTGACATATCAGAATCTGTGATGGAAGTTTGTTCACCAGCTGTAGCTCATAAGACATGTGAGGAAGCAAGAGACATAGGAGAAACTACATTACCTGCCACAACTTCAGAGATGGATGATACGGAAGATGTGCTCTCTAACCTCTATCAGGAACTAGTGCCATGTCGCATTTCACCTATCAGAGACCCAGAGATTGTTGAGCTTCAGCGAAGTTCAGAAGTTAAGTCATTGATACTAACTTCAGATACAGTGCAAACTGCTGAGCTGCCAAATGTGACATTATCTACTACAGTTTCCAAGGTGGATGATACGGAAGATGTAGTGCTTCCTAACTTCTATCAGGAAATGGTGCCATGTTACATTTCACCTATCAAAGACCCTGAGATTGGTGAACTGCGGCTAAGTTCAGAAGTTAAGTCATCGATACCAACTTCAGATACATTGCAAACTGCTGAGCTGCCAAATGCGACATTACCTACCACAGTTTCCAAGGTGGGTGTTATGGACAATGTAGTGCTTCCTAACTTCTATCAGGAAATGGTGCCATTTCACATTTCACCTATCAAAGACCCTGAGATTGGTGAGCTGCAGCGAAGTTCAGAAGTTAAGTCGTCGATACCAACTTCAGATACAGTGCAGACTGCTGAACTGCCGAGCACTGGATTGAGAAATGAATCACCAGTGAGAATGGCAAGAAGCTCCATATACCAGATAACTGAAAAACATACATCTGTGGTGGAAAGTGTAGTAACCAAAAGCACAGACAGAAAACCATTTGCAGGCTCTTTGCTTCGGTGGGTACTAAAGGATTATGAAGTTCAATACAAACAGAAACAAGCAGAGAAGAAGAAGAAAATCACGAAAGGTGAGTTTGGGGCTGGAGGTGAGTTTTAAGTGACAGTCATCTACATAGTTACATCATTGTAAGTACATAGGTTATTCGGAAAGTAAGTACCATCTGCACATATCTCTTGTGCATCCTCGAGACTGTCACTTTGTGCATGTGCAGTGACTTCCTCTATCAATTGAGAAGCCACAGACACCATTTCGTGAAATTTGTGTTATGTTTATGTTTGTTCCTGTGCGTTAAACATGTTTTTGAATGCTAGGAATGTGCTACCAAGTGAGGCTCGTCACCAAATCTGTCAAGTGTATGGTGACAATGCGATGAGTGATGGCATGGTTAGGAAATGGGTTCGGATGTTCAATGAAGGATGAGAGAATGTGCACGATGAGGTGCGAAGTGGGCGTCCATCTTTGGTGAATGATGATTTGGTGTGTAAGGTCAACGAAAGAGTGCGTGGCGACAGACGTTTCACAATTTCTGATCTGTCCCTGCACTTTCTTCAGATTTCAAGGACTCTATTCTATGACAGTGTCAGTAGTCATTTGGATCGCAGGCGGCAGCATTCTATGAGGAGGGTATACAAAAACTTGTGCCCTGCTACGATAAATACTTCAATAATGGCGGGGAATGTGTGGAAAAATAGTTTGAAGAATGCAGAATCTGATAACAATAAAATTTTATATGAAACCTTACTCGATTTTTTTTTACAGCGAAACGGTACTTACTTTCTGAATAAGCCTCGTAGCATTACAAAAAGAAAGCACATTAGGTTGAAGGTGGAAACAGTGCAAGGGCCATTTCCACCAACATTGTTCGTATAGTGTATTAATTTACATGCTTCTGTTCAGTTTAGTACCTCATTTTTCCCATCCCTTCCAAGGATCTAAGGCTCAAATATATAAAATATTTACCTGTTGTTTATTGGTCTTTGTCTCAGTGAGGGTAAGACATCATGTTCACCTGACTGTAAAGTGACCCCAATTCTGAGTTGCCTATGTGATGGCCCATTTTGAATCCACAGGTTGGTTTATGGGCAGAACCTTTACATAGCAGTTATGTTTTTTGTTTTTTCCATATTCCATCTCGACACATTGACCTGCAGTATTAGTCTTTTGATTGTGGCAGATAAGCATTAATTTAAAACTGGCAGAATATGCAGTTCATAAAAATGAAGGACTGTCTATGTAGTGAGTGCATACAGTTTTTTTTTTTCAACTTTTGTTTTATATGCCATGTTATCATACATGCATAAAATATGAGACTTTTGAATTTGTGATTTCACCTCAAAATATTCACCATCCTCTCTTAGACAGTTTACTGTTTTAAACAGTAATTTATTGTGATAAATGCTGAAAGTGACCACCACCTTCTCATGGACAGGTTCAGTGTTTTAGAAATTTTATTGAAGGGAAAACGTCTTGCGGTTTTCAAGAAGGCTGTCCCTCTCCTCAGAACAGAACTGGTTGTCGGCTTGCTTTTGTAATTTCTCATCTGCACCATGGCATGGGATAGGCGACTGACAAATCATGGTTTGATTCCTGAAAGAGGCAAGAGATGTTTTCTTCTCCAAAGTACCCAGACTTGCTCTGGGGCCCACCCAGCCTCTCGTCAGTAGCTTTTGAGTGTCAAGCAGCTGAGGCGTGAACTGACCACTTTCCCTCTTGTAATGCCATGTTTAAGAAAAAGTGGGGCTATTTCTCTACTCCAGTGGCATAACCCAGAATACCTTACCATACAAATCGTCACCATTGTGAAAATCTCATGTCTGACAAAGGGATGTTCTTGATCAGCTGAATAACATCTGTTGAGGAAAGGCCTTATGATGTGGAGTTTGTAAATAGTCAGTTCATATTACCGTAATTAACTGGAACATTATGATGCTCCACACTTTTTTATGCTTTGTGTTTACTGTGGTATGGCACACAAACAAACACATACCCAGTTACATCTCTTTGCTCTTATGTTTTTGTTCTAGTGTGCCTTAATATTTTGAAGAATTGTTGTATGTACAAGAAGGAACAAAGACGTGTGTGTGTGTGTGTGTGCTTGTATATATGTAAACATATATATATGTATGTATATGTATAAATTTCAGCAGTCAAGAAGGCAAGGGAAATGAAGCAAAAAGAGAAGATAATATTTAAGAACGAGATACAGCAATGTTTATCATCAGACATCAATAGCAGAAAATTCCAAGAGGTCCTAAAGAAATGTGGTGACTTGAAGTCCGAGTCTGCTCATCTGGTCCTAGCAAAGTAAGTCTGAATTTAAAGTAATAAGAGTCCTCTTCAGTTCTGCATTACAGTCTTGCGCCCAGACATGTGCTAGAGGTGGATCATATCAGTGCAGCTGAGGAAGGCATAGAGATCGTTTCTGTTCAAGGATGACTGGGCTGCTTAATCCAGATTCAGGGATGCTGAACATTTTATTTTTAGTCTGCTGTGAGAGACAGTATCATTTTTCCTGGTTGTTAGGAATAATGACTTCTGTGCATTGGTTAACAACAGTTTTCAGGTCATCAGCTCATCCAGTTATTTGACAGTAAGTCCACACACCTTAAAATCATCTTCTTAAAAGTAGACAGTAGGCGCTAAATCTCAAAATGAAGGCAGTATGACTGACTGTTGAAATATTGTGGTCTGTACTTTCAGTGTCCGACTGTGTCTGACAGTGTATTCAAGAACTGGTGTCTGTATCAAGTGAAATATATTCAATCCTGTGTAGTTCAGTGTCAGATGCAGTGTTGTTGGTGTGTGTGCGTCAGTGTCATAACGCTTAACTGGTGTGCCCTTCCTTAAAATACCTGTATTCTAACCACACATTCCCACCAACATTGCCCAGTAAAATATAATTACATCCAAAATCTCAGACACTAACCAGTCCAACCTCATCAGACCTGATGTAGAGCATAATGTATACTAGGCTAATTCTGAACAACTGAATCTGTCAGTAGTATTATTAACATAACTTATGATTCATGAACCTGAAATACCACATCATTACAAACAAGTTTTGGGTCTGTGTATATTTCTTGCTAAACTCAAGCCAAGAATTGGAATGTGAGCACTTAACATCCACTATTAAACATGACACAAATATGGCATGAATTATTGCAATCAGCAGCACTGAAGCCAGATGAGAATTTTGTGTTGCAATTGACAGTTTGATCAGACATAAGTAAATTACTCAATCAACATGTCTCAAGCTTGACAACAGTTAAACTCCTGAGAAAATTTTCATTCTGGAGTCTGCTTTATACACGGTAGAAATCATTGGTTGCTGGCGTATATGAAGAGTTGAGGAGTGGTTGAAATTTGACTGTAAAAATTTCCTCAAAAGTCATTATGATGACAGTCATAAAACAAATTTGTATTGTAGTGAAAATTTATATTGCCATTGTTTTGAATTTTATATGCCTGCCAGAAATTACTGATGAAATCAGGCACAATCATTTACACAGGTTCTATTCCAGAGGAATTTTTCATTTTTCTTCTTTGATAAGGTGTACCCTTGCTGCAACATCAACATGATATCTCCTTACCACTCCAACTCTGATCAATTCCTTCTGGACAAAACTGTTTTAGAAGTCAGCTGACTTAAAAAGTACTACGCAGGAGACATTATTCAGTAACAGTGAATTTCAAGTGGGAGTGAAGAGGTCATTCATGCTGCTAAGCAGCATTCACACTCTGCTGTAGATTATCTGATGTGTCAGGTACAGGCTTTAGATTTCTTTGATATTTTAGTACTGTGGTTGGTTCAGGGGATAACACACAGCAAAGAGCACGAGTGCATTGTTTAGCGTTATGTTGAAATCGTGCCCAGACGTGTGATGAAGTCAGCTTCAAAACACCTGCCTGAATATGCTGTTTCATTTCATTATGAATATGCGAACATTTCGTCAGCTTGGTACGTTTGGTCTTAGCTTCAGAACTGCCAACCTTGCAATAATATGCAGCCTATGCTTTTGGTTTCCCAGTTTTTATGTTTTCACAGGGATGTTTGAAGAATTGGCCTTGTTTTGTTTCTCTCACCTTCCCTTAAAGACATTAGGAACATCAGAATTCAGAGTCTGTTGTAAAGGCTTTCCTGGATTATAGTATATTCACTGCAACATTCAGTATTTGATTTTCAGGAGTTTAAGAACACGTGTCAGTGACACAGAATACAAGTCTTTTTATTTTTGCAGTGGTGCATCTGAGAGTTTTTTTCTTCTGGAATGTGACACTGCATCAGTGGTTGATCACATCTCAGAGTTTTGAGATAAATGTCTACATCTTCAAGGTTCAGTAGGTCCTGGATCAACCCTTGAAGGTGAAGACACTGCATTGCCTAATGTCATGTCCTAGAAGAATGGAATCTGATGTAGAATGCATTTGTAGATCTAAGGCAAGGGCCAAGTTCCTTCAGTGCTTGCAACAAAATTCCCATAGAAAGACAATTTAGGAATTGAGAAATTTTAAGTTCAGCATGTCAGTTACAGTGTAATAATATTCGCAATGTTATAATGATTTTTGACGTTTGCGTGACCCAGAATGGGATGGCAGCCCGTTATGTTGAAGTAACTGATGTAAAATGCAGTAGAGTCTAAAATGTTGATGGCTTTATGAAAATTCAACTGTTGAACTGAAGTGGACACCATAAAAAATCTACACAATTGATACTGTCATGTAGTCCTTCATGGAGACTACTGCTCAGTCGCTTTGTCTGTGTTTATAAATTTCACTTGACTCACTGATTTCAGAGTTCAGTTGGCTGAAAGAATCTAATCTTAAACTTCATGCAGCCACATATGTAATGTGCATACATATTTTGAATCAACTGTAGTTCTTTTTGATTAGCATATGCTGTAGAATAATTGCTTTTGCTTTATTTGCCCAGTAGCTGTGCTCTGTCTTACTCTAAGAAAAGACAGTTCCTATTATGGAAGTAACATTGCCATGTATGTACTGGGTTATTGTGGGCTGCTGGGGCACTTTGTAGACTAAAAATTAAATGCACAGTTATTGTACAACATCTTTCCCAGACAGAATTCTGTAATTTTATCATCAACTTTTAGCAATAGACTTGCTTGTATGTGAGGAACTGGGAATAATTAGAGAGGTTTTCCTGTTCGTACAGAGAAACTGTTGAAATGCTGGTAGGTTCAACCCATTCACCGTCATACTGTAGCAGAACTTTATAAAACTTCATTGGTGTTCTCTTTCTTTCCTTCATTATTGTTTCGTGTATCCTCAAATGAAGGTGTTACCTGAGTGATTGTGTTGATTTCAGGATTATAGTAAAGACTGTGAATGATGACATTAAGGACCAGTTGAAATGCAGCAAGAAGAGCAGTGCTCCTCCACTGACACTGATGCAGCAGTTCTTGGTGACACTTGTCTTCACATTGCAGTCACAGCGTGAACAATACAAACCCCTGTTGGAAACTATTCTGTTGGGCATAGAGTATCAGCTATTTAGGCTTGGACATGTGCCAAATGTTAGTATCATCTAATGGCTCATAATTTGAGGGAAACAGTGAATTTAATGGCCTTGATCATAAGACAGATTTATACAATAATATCTACGGTCTTCTTATAATAAAACAAACTTTATGTACTAATTTCTGAAATTTATTTTTGGAATGAAACTCTACATATTTCGGACAGTTCCTCTGTCCATCATCAGGAGTTTTTCACTGTACACACGGCAATGGTATATGTCATACAGGTTTGCTGACAGCTTGCGAGCAAGCTGTCAGCAAACCTGTATGACATATACCATTGCCGTGTGTACAGTGAAAAACTCCTGATGATGGACAGAGGAACTGTCCGAAATATGTAGAGTTTCAT
>Ga0123357_10009059_pt1 | contig 12520 bp, 13 predicted proteins | sample TergutEmb28metaG_FD_89873 | JGI IMG/M metagenome (GOLD analysis project Ga0123357, IMG submission 89873) | Embiratermes neotenicus P4 segment gut microbial communities from Petit-Saut dam, French Guiana - Emb289 P4 | ecosystem: Host-associated > Arthropoda: Insects > Digestive system > Gut ... | reverse complement strand
AGGCTGAGTGGACCCCGTTCCAGACCCACTACTACTCAGAAAATCTGGTAGCGCCGGGGATCGAACCCGGGACCTCTGTATCTGTAGCCAGAAACTCTGACCACTAGACCACAGAGGTGGTCCCCTAAACATATAGTATTCAAATTTAAATATAGTCTTGACTGTCGATATATTTATGAGCACAAGCACCTTATATCCCAGTTGTTACTCCCTGATGATGGCAGTTGACAGCAGAACATGCAGGAGCGAATCACATGTATGTACCTTACATGCTTGGTATATGCAAGCAGTTGGTCTTCCAACAGTAAGTAATACATGTTGCACAGAATGAACATTATTAAAACACAAAACATGTCCTGACCTCAATTACATCACTTGGCAGGGTCCTTCTTGAGAACATAAGAGTCACTAATCTGTTCGTGAAATTCACTGCATTTTGTTTAACAAACGTTAAGTACCATGTTCACAACAGCTAACCACTATAACCTAGTCGAAGCCTGTTCAATCTCATGCACATTCTCGTACCCTATTCTTCCTTAAGATCTTGCAGTATTATCCTCCATTCTAAGCCTACATCTTCCAAGAGATCACTTCCATTCAGGATGCCAATAAAAATTTTGAATGAATTTCCAACCTCCCCTTCATGTTCCACATATCTGAATACGCTACCTCTCACCCACTCTTCCTCCCCAGTAAGTTAGTCCTCTGCACTTAGAAGATTTGCAGTGTTCTCATTTGTTACAGTTTTGCACATATGTAAGACATACAGATAAACATGTTTGAACCAAAATCTCATATTCAGGCAATGAAGAATCAACTTACATTGGCATCACTTGCAGCAGAACTCTCAAGACAGCATGGGCATGACCAAACACTACAATCTCCTCCTCGGTTGGAACTCCATTGATCCATTCCTTTTCACAGCCAACTGAAAAAGAGAACATAATAGGAGCTGTATGCTAATATAAATTAAGTCACATGTAATGCTCCAGTGTCTAAATGCTTTGCTATGAAGACTTATGGGGACTGCAATGGTAGAGCTCCATACACTCTTGACCTCAGTGCTTAACCTTTTGATGCCGGAATTATTTTTTTTTTTAATTTTAGCACACCTGTATATAAAATGCGAATAATACAGTAACCAAATAAGTTAGATTTATGAAACAAACTGCATTTTGAAGCGGAAAAAACGGAAAGTATATACCGTGTTTAAAATATTCAGTACCTATATTTGTTGAATAAATATATAAAATGCAACGTTTAGAGGTTAGCGGTGTGGTACAACCACTATAGTTGTCATTAGGCGTCAAAAAGGTTAATGGAGCAAAATGACCAGCTTCACATTGACAGAATGTTACCCTTTGGGACAGAGCCCCTGATTTTCATGTGATAGGAAGCTTGGCAAGCACCAGACACATTTGCATGTACTGGCCAAGAAAAATTAGAACTGAGGGCAGGGTTAATGAGCCCATAGACACTTAATTTACTGGTTGAGTTGTCTCAGCTCACATCGCTATGCATCCTGCACAGCAACGCTTTGAAATAAAATACAGAATATTGTACACTACAGCATTTTTTATGATAAACATTTCTAAATCTTTGAGTAAAGAGAGACCAACTTGATGTCACTTGCTTTATTATTTCTTTACTTAATGCTCAACATGTTTCGGATGTTAATACATCCATCATCAGGAGCTTGCGACTTATGTGCTGAGTTATTTTGTGGGTTACATTGATCTGGTTCGATGCGTGTTGGAGTTACGTTGTGGTATGGCTGTGGTGGTGTGGTATCCGTATGCAGGCTGAGGCACTAGTGCCTAGAACAATGTAACCCACGAAATAACTCAACACATAAGTCGCGAGCTCCTGACAATGGATGTATTAACATCCGAAACATGTTGAGCATTAAGTAAAGAAATAATAAAGCAAGTGACATCAAGTTGGTCTCTCTTTACTCAACTATCAAGATGATGCACGGTCTAATAAACATAAGATTTTTAAATCTCTCTACTACTGGAATAGAGAGAACTATTTTTCAGTCTTCTGAATGAAGATTCAATGGATTAGTTTAAGTACTGACTGTCTGTTACATAACTAAAGCAAACCTGATTTGAAAACTGGCATTAATTTCTCAAGGGCACTCTTTGTATAATAATTGTGGGCTGACAGCAAGTCCAACAGAAACCCCTGAAATTTCTTCACAATCTCACTATTCCGATGCACCCAGTCTATCATCTGAAACAAACAAAACAACTTTAAAAACATTCTATTTTCTGTACTGCACTGTGTGTATGCATATACTTGGTGCTACTTTTAAACTATGTCACTTTTACACCAAAGTAAAACCCATTTTGCATGATCACTTCACTATTATTTGACACCCTCCACCAAAAAAAAGTTAACAAAAAGTGGATGTATTTTTAAAAACTGAACAGCATGCTCCATGCAGCAAAGTGCCTGTACACAACTACAATCCTCCCCTCCCCAACACACACACACATATATACAAAGAGGGCATCCTAAACATCACTGTATCTAAACAGTGGAAAACTTAACTTGGTACAGAATTTGTGAACCTGTGCTTAGGAGATATTAAATTTGCACTGAAAATGGTGGGCAACAATTTCAACAACTTCTGTAACTCACCACTGTCACTTTCTGCTGGTAACTGGATATAAATACAGCAGCGTTCCCCTACAATGCAAGTACAGTAACTTTCAGGACACACTGTAAATGTATGTGTGTGTGTTTTGTTAACTTCAGAATTGAATATAATGCACTCAACTACCCTTACGGCCCCAGAAGCAAGACAATGTGTCATTCAACTTCTCATTACTCACCAACAGAGCTTCAACAAAATGGCTTAACTTCTTGTCCATAAGAGAAATACACTCCTGCACCTCTGTCAGTAACTGTATGAAGTTACTGTCCTAAAAGAAAACAAAATAACTCAGCATATTGCCCTCAAGTGAAATGTGACACTACAACTGAACATGGCATGAGTCTGGAATGCTGTGAATGGAGATATGACAGGGCATGGGACATAGCAATTTTGAAGGAAAGGAAAGCGGCACTGTTTATTCAATTTCACTGCAACACAGTAAATCATCCAAGCAACCAGTTCCTAAACTGTGCTCTGAGCAACCTCAATATCAACACTACAGGCTGGACAGTCTGGGGTTCGATTCCTGACAGGACCAAGAGATTTTTCTCTTCTCCAAAATGTCCAGATTGACTCTGGGGCCCACCCAGCCTCCTATTCAACAGGTATCCATCTTCTCTTCACCGGAGGGGGATAAAACCGACAGAACATAAATTTTACCACTCACCTTGATCCAGTGTGGAGTTTAAGAATGAGTGGTGCTATACCTCTACTCCCCCTGTATGCCTTCATGGCATGGAAAGGGAAAAGCTCACTTTTTCCAAAACTGTTCAATGTGGGTACTCATATATTCTCAAATGAGGCAGTAAGATGCTTTAATTGTGAGATACATTGTACTGGTACTGTTAAACTGCATTTGTGAAACACCCTCCATTATGACAGTTCAAATGATAACCAAATGAAATACATGAAGTTACGTATCACAAACCAAACAAATTACAACAGATTCCACAACATGTCAAAAGAATCTTTTCTCCAGCAAAATCACTGTGGGAACCTTAAATTTACCAGACTGCAATACACATCACTGAAAACCAAAAAAATTAAGTATCTTATTCTACAATGCTGTGTTTGCAATCAGACTTCTCTTTTATTTTAGAATAACACCAACATGTTCTACCACATTTAATTTTTAACATGTCTTACATTGCTCTGGGGTGATGTCAAGATTTATGCAAACCAAAAGAGTTAAACAGAAAAAAAAAGTTTGGAAAACAGTGATATAACTCATTAACCTGTAATTACTTAACACCTGAGGCCACTACACACTGTCAACTCCCAACATTTGAGAAGAATTTAACACACCCACACATTATTGCATTTTTATCCTGTATTTCTACCTCAAGATCCAGCCCTTCATAGCGGGGCAATGATGACAAATGGGGTAACTGTGAACCTACAAACATATCTGTTCAACTAGCCAATTTTATACAGTACAACCCATCATAACAGCACCTGGACAGAACAGCAACATGTCGTAAGTGAAAAACCCTTAGTCCTAAGGATTTTGCATAATATATGTTATAAAACCAAATTCAATGAATGGAAACTAATGCAGAGCAGAACGCAAAAACATGACTTTATAGAAAAAATATACTTTATGTCATTATTTAATTTTGTTCTTTACTATACCTTCAACTTGTCTGTCTATTGTTTATCAGCAGTTAGAGATACTGTTAGGAAATGCAGCTAAGCCAGCAGAAGAGTAGGAGGAGGTTTGGACTGAGGGCTGTCAAAGTTGTTGGTTGAATAGATCAGTAAATGGACCTCTGTGTAGCACGAGTCCTGAATACACTGGTTTATTGACAAAGAAGTGAGTGCCACTCTAGAGTATGTAGTAATTTTTGTGCATAACAGTCACCAGCACAAACACACTTGGGGAATCTGAACCTCATTCACTCACACCCAAAAAAGTAGCATTTCCTAACAGCTTCAAACTTCCTCCTCCTCCTTCTTCAATTGGTGCTACAACCCTTGGTGGGTTTTGGCCTGCTTTATAATTTTGTTCCACAATCCTCTATCTTTACACTTCTCTCTCCAATTTCTCACTTTCATCTTCTTTAAATCTTCTTCTACTTGTTCGAGCCATCTCAGTCTTGGTCTTCCTACTGGTCTTGATGAACATGGTTGCCATTCAGTTAATTTTTTAACAGTTCTTATTGTGTCCATTCTGATTACATGTGCTGCGCAGCGTAATCTTTGTGATTTTATACATCTTACGATAGTTCAAACTTCCACCTAAAACAATATAAGCAGTCTTGGTGGAAGAAAGATGAGCCCCTACGTAAAAGGACAACCATACCTTTATGGTAATATATCCAAAACACGCAAATGAAAAAGATACGTTGACAGTACAACAAAATGTGGCAAAGTTTAACACTGGGAAATCTCAAATTGTATGGCACACGTCAGAAATGAAAAAGCAGTGGCTACATTGCAGTAAGGGCTCAATGAAATGGAATCAACACAAAGCGGAAATTAATAAGGCAATGAGATGGTGTAGTAGTGATTTTTAGTGCGAGAGCCAGAAACCTTCCAATACGTGGAATAATACAGAAACATGCAAAAGAAGTGTCCAAAAAGCTGGGGAAAAGTGAATTTAGGGCATATAATAGAATATTATGAAAAATCATCAAATTGTGGTCAATTGAGCCTCTGGTGAGGTTGGCGATGTTGATGAGAAAATAATACAGGCAAACTTAAGTAAGAATGATTTCACATACCATGGACTGCACCTAAATATCTCTGGGAAAGAAAAGATGGCTAAACTGATAGGGGAAAACATAAGAAAAGTAATGTCAAGGAAAGAAGAAACACCTTTCATTCTGAAATGGGAAGAAAATCAAAGGGACCCTGCTCAGAAGGAAGCTAAGGAAAACTTAACAAATTATGTTAACAAAGAACACAATCTCAAGGAAGTCAGAATACCAGACAAAAATGGAATCCAACCATGAGGAATGAGGATTTTTTTATGGATAATGGAGTAGTTACTGATAATGTAATTGATACATCAATCAGTCACAACATGGGTAGTAAACTTCTAGATAATGGAACATTTACAAATAACCACATAACATGGAATAACAGTACAAAAAAAGTACCATTCTCAAATAAATATCTGTATGCTACATCATACATCAATGATATGCAACCTCAGCCTCCAACAAGTAATGACACAATAAAAGTGGAACACACATTAGTCAAAGATTCCAGTCAGGTTCCACAAAATAAAACTTTAAAAACTTTTCATCAGAATATTAGAGGTTTAGGTAATAAGTTTAACCTTTTGATGCCTAACGACGACTATAGTAGTCATACCGCAACGCTAACCTCTAAATGTTGCATTTTATATATTTATTCAACAAATACAGGTACTGAATATTTTAAACACCGTATATACTCTCCGTTTTTTCCTCTTCAAAATGCAGTTTGTTTCATAAATCTAACGTATTTGGTTCCTGTATTATTCACATTTTATATAGAGAGCGTGCTAAAATTAAAAAAATAATTCTGGCGCCAAAAGGTTAATGAACTATCCTGTCATTTACATCATGATCTCCCACACATCTTATGTTTATCGGAACACCACCTCAGTGAATCCAAAATACAACTGATTCACTTAACAAATTACTCATTTGGGGCCAACTACTGTAGAAAAACTTCTCTTAAAGAAGGTGTCAGTATATTTGTTTAGAGAAACTTAAAATATACCACCATAAGTATTGATGAGTACAATATGGATAGGGACATTGAAGCTTGTCAGTAGGTATAGCGACAGACTACAGGCTGGAAGGTCTGGGCTCGAATCCCGGTGGGGATGAGATTTTCTGCCCATCCAGACCAGCCCTGGGGCTCACCTGGCCTCCAGTAAAATGGGTACCGGGTCTTTCTCGGGGGTAAAGTGCGACCGGGGCGTGCTGCTGACCACTCACCCCCGTCTAGTGCCACAGTCATGGAAGAGTAGAGCTATACCTGTACCCACCCTCTGGGCCACACCGGGCCTGTAACGGGATCACTTTACCTTTACCTTCACATTGAAGCTTGAGCAATTCAATTGGACTCAACATTTGATAAATTATGCATTTTGACTATTTATAGATCTCCAAGGGGTGATTTTACAAATTTCCTTAATCGATTAGACTTGATCTTGCAGAAACTCTACAGTAACAAATACAACATTGTCATATGTGGTGATATAAATGTAAATTATCTAATAGATAATAATCAAAAGAACCAACTTAATGCTGTATTACACTCTTATAATCTTGCAGGTATAGCTGAATTTCCTACTAGATTTGGCCTGTATTCCCAAACTGCCATTGACAATGTTTTCATTGACACATCCACCATTGACAAATACAATTTATACGCTCTCATAAATGGATTTTCAGAGCATGACGCCCAGTTATTAATATTAAATACGGGACAGAAAAAGGAATGTCATACTTACACTAAAACAAAAATCAGTAAATATACCCTAGCAGATTTCCATTTGAAACTAAGTCACGAAACATGGGAACCGGTTATTGATGGGAATTATGTTAATAAGATTTTTAATTCTTTTCTAAACACATTTTTTTTTAAATTTACTATTCTAGTGTTCCCCTAATTCAGGCAAAGAGTAAAATGAACAAAAATTACACCAGGAATAATAACTTCCTGCAAACATAAAACAGAATTACACAAGGAATTACAAATTAAGAATAATAATGCTACTCTTGCATCTTATTATAGAGATTACACTAAAATACTGTCTATGATTATAAGAAAGGCAAAAATAATTGAACATGACAAATTAATCCTAAACTCCCATAACAAAGTTAAAACCACATGGGGTATTATAAATAAAGAACCTGGAAGAAATAAAAAATGAAGTGAAGTAAAAGCTCTAAATGTTGAAGGTAAAAAATCACTGATCAACAAAGTATTGCTGAAACTTTTAACGAGTATTTTGTTGCTATTGCAGAAAATGTTAAAAGACAAAGAAAAAAACTATTTTATTAATGATGATAACAATAGTGTGGATAATCATACACACTTCACGGAACAAGTTCTTAACAAACCTTACCCAAGTATGGAATGTAAATGCATGTCAACAAAAGAAATTTAACGAATTATAAAATCCCTCAAAACAAAACACTCATATGGGTATGACAAGATATCCACAAAGATCCTAAAACTAAGCGGCCCTTTCATAAGTTCTCCAATAAATTACACATGTAGTAAAATGCTGTTTTGGGGTGTATTCCCTGATAGATTAAAAAATGCAATAATAAAACTACTACATAAATATGATGATAGGTGTGATGTATCTAAATATAGACCTGTACCACTCTTAACATCATTCTCAAAAATATATGACACACTAACGCAGAGAAGGATTTTAAAACGCCTAACCAAATATAATATATTAAGCACTGAACAATATGGTTTCAGATTAGGGTTGAGGACTGATAATGCAACCTATGAACTAACAACAGAGATTTTAAATGCTATGAGCAATAACTACTTGTAGGAGGGATTTTCTGTGATTTAGATAAAGCATTTGACTGTGTTAATCATGATATCCTATTATCTAAATTGAAATTTTATGGAATTAGTGACAAGGATCTTACACTACATCAATCTAATCTGGATAACAGATACTGTAGAACAACAATATATAAAGAAAGCGAGAACAGTAATAAAGTTTCAAATTGGTCTAAAGTAAGACATGGAGTGCCACAAGGTTCTGTTTTGGGACCTCTACTCTTTCTTTTATATACAAATGACTTACCCAAGACTTCCTCAATCAAACTTAACCATTTATCAAAAAGAAGCTTATTATTCAGGGATAAAAATTTTTAATAATCTACCCTTGGAGATTAAAACTGTTGCTGGTAACCAAAAAAAGTTTAAAATTGCTATGAAAAAATCTTTATACACTGGAAGAGTAACTTGGCCATTTGTGAATTATGTACTTTATTACAAGATTCCTTATTATAGTGGTACACTGATTTAAGATTGTCTATGGGCATTATGTTAATACACATGGATTGTTTTTTAATTTCTAAGTACATTATGTACGTACTCACTGATCGTATATTCCGAGCTGATCATGTTTCTTTGTATAAATTTGATTTGACATATATTATAATCAAAAAATTATTATTATACGTATTTTACTGTACTGTACTATGTCTGTTGTTATCTATTGACAAATTCTATATCCACTTTAGTGGATCTCTGGAATACTAAATAAATGACTGATGATTATGATTAAAACAGTAGCAGATTGCTTTGCCAGATTTCCTGTTCCTGTACCAAACGAAACTGGCCCCCGACGAAAAACAATTCCGGTCCCCTGCGGTTCCGTTACGGCATGTTCCACTGCATTGACAACTAGTTTTCCGCCAACAGGTCACTTGAAGAAATACACATATTACAAATTCATTCATTCATCACGCGTCCCTTCGTGTTTTAATATACTTACGTCGACATCTCCGTCTCTAGTCATATAAATCAGTTCTTCATACGATTTTACGTTCTTCCGGCTGATAAAATCGAGTAAAACTGTTTCAAGGTTTTCGGACAGCTTAAAGCGAACACGTTGTTCTGCATTTCGCTTTCGAATTCCTGGACTCTTCAAAATTGAGGTAAGACCAGATACAGAACTAGTAATTACAGACATTGATAGACTTATCTCTTAATTTTCGCAGTGTAACAGACTAACACTGCAAAACAGACACTTATGTCACCAAATCAAAAAGTAATACACACAAAGCATGAAATCGCACACCTCCAACCGCAGACATGGCACTCATGCGAAGACATATTAGCCATGGATAAGAGACGTATGACCCACAGATGGGTTACAAGTTTCCACGGATAAACACTATTACCTCCAAAGATTATCAAGTTTACCTCTGATAAATGGATATGGTAAACTGTCAGTATGAGTGAGGTATTAGACGAAAGTGAATTTTTAAAACGAAGTGTATATTGTATTAAAAAGCAATTTTTATGTGCCACGTCGGTTAAGATCATGCATTGGGAGGTGAATAACATGCTTATTTTAACTGATTACGGCCCATTCTGAAACAACTTTGTTAATTGCAGGGTGTTGCAAGTAGCATTTCCATGAACACAGTTTTATAATTTGTGGAACCTAGGTCTACGTATCGTCACCCGATCCTCGGAATGGAGAGCGTATTTGTACATCTTCAAGAGTGTTAAGAGATCCGAGAAGGATGTTCTTCCTGGAACTCTTTAAGACGCTTGAAGACGAAAGCATTGCGTTCTTTCGAAACGTCGTTAATCCCTAAGTGAGGCAGCGTCATATTCAATAATAAATTTTCATCTACACAGCTGTGAAAACAACAAAACTCATAAATTTTATGTCAGTCCTCTGCACGTGCACATACACCATACTCATCTTACGTCCATTTTTTTATTTGAAGCTAAAAAGAGACTTGTACTAACTGAAAGAATGAAATACAGCAATAAGGGTGCAGCATGGCACAGAATTGGTTACTGAAGCATTGCGTTCTTTCAAAACATCGTGAACCAATTACTCAGCGAGGCAGTGTCATATCCAGCATAAATCTTCAACCACATCACCACACTGCAAAAACAAAAATTTTATGGCACTCCTCTGTAATGGGGACATCCACATATACACACACCATACTGGACTTAAGGCCTATTTTGTTACTTAATAGAGGCTTAAAAGAGACTTTTACTAATGGAAACAATGAAATACAATGACAAGGGTATAGCCTAGCACAAAATTGGTTACTGGGTTTTACATCTATAATTAGTAATTCCATTACCATGAGCAGGCGTAGGAGGAAAGGCTTTGCAGAGGGAATATTGACCAATGAAATCTAAGATTAGTGGCAAAATAAACCTGTAAAAAAGTGGAACCATTTTTCTGCAGTGCCCAGAGGACAGTTTAAAATGTGTTGCACTTAGTTAATTTTCAGCGATATGGATTGTTATGGTTTGTGTTTGTAAAAAAAATGTCATTTGTGAAGCAAGGTAACTACTTAAATCATACACTGTTGTTTTCAAGGTACATCACAGTAGGTATTGTAAATCTGTTTTGTTGTGTATGCAGAGCACCTTGTTACATCAACTGTACTGCAGCAGCAATGGTAGCAGCCTGTTGATTCAAAAGTTGCTACTGGAGAATACAGTGAACCTTCCACCGGTGAAGAAGTTTCCTCTGAAGTTATCCTACCAACTTACATTCCTGAAAGACATCATCACTAAAGTATTTATTTTTGTAGTTTTATTGCCTTAAAACATTCTCATCCAGTCTCTTGTTGCAGCCAGTTTAAAATGAATGTTTTGCTTTTTATTTGGCATTGGTAAATTTACCCATAAATGACTTCAAACATGCTAACTGTAAATATCTGTGTAAGTATGTGTAAACTAGACTGCATTTTTGGGGGGAGGTGGGGGGCAACTTTTTATTCCTGTTATGGTATGGTCGGAACTGGCTAGATAGTTTTAGCCAATGCGAGATACATGTTTAGATAATCTTCAGATACCTGAAAAAAGAAGTAAGTTAGCATCAGTTTATCACAATCTAGATTGTGATCTCCCAGGCTGTGATGCCACGTTGTCATGAATGTGGTTGAACGAATCTGCTGCATCTTTCTTCATGTCTATGTGTCAAGAAGTTTCTTTGAAATGTTGACAACCATGCACAAGACAACAGTGCCAGAAGCCCATAACTGGTCATTTAATGGACAGGTCTACAGGTTCCTTTACTGGGGTGAAACTCTGGTAATTGAAATGCGATGTTTAATAATCGTACACGAAATACAGTTTTAAACATAAGTATCACTTTGACAATTAATACAATACGATCTCTCTACACTAGACAATTGTATCAAACTTTCTTGTACTTCAACTTAATATTGTACATACTGTGCATTATGTTCATTTTTTTTTATTTGATCGTCATTAAACCAAACCAAATAGTGCATTAGGTGTTGGTTTAATGAAGACAAAATTTCCTGTACTTGTTTATGGTGTTGTGTCCAACATCTTTGACATGCGCTTGGCCATCATCAGGGTAATTATTCATATGTAACTCAATAATTATTGGTGGCGCTGTACATATATCATACATGTATTAACAGTGTGATGCACCGGTACTAAATGCCTATAGTGATCTGCAGAGTACTGAAATTTAAATGGGTGCTGATATTGGTATGATGTTTGGTGTTTTGAGCATCATACTTCATATTACATATATATAAAACATTTAGCACCAAAGGGTTACTACAGTTGTTTTGTATACAGAGATGTTGTGCATTGTCACTGCAAGTTTTTGCCTGGTAAATAGGCAGTTCATAGTTATCACTTATTTATCAGGTATAGTATTCAGCTAGTGAGACAGTGTTTTGAAAGGTAACAGTAGCTATAAAGCATAATTGCAAGCTTAAATGAAGCTGCTATAGGTCATGACCAGTGTGTTGCAGTTTGGAGTACATCTGTACATATGCATTCCATGTGTTGTGTCAGTTTAGAGGAAAGTGTGGGGTTATTAATCATGCTTATGTACAATACTGACATTGTTATAAGGAGAGCAGTAAAGGTAAGTTACTGTTGCATGATATGGTGGGTTACAACAGTGTTAATGGGACGCATATGAAAGTTTCTTTGTTTCATATAAATAAGTCTTACTTTCAGTGGAAATACATTTTGGTAATTCACAGTAAAATATATTAAGTTTACTGTGGATTAAGAGACCAACTAGATGTCACTTAGTAATATATTTATTTCTCCTTTATAATTTGCTCAACATATTTCGGGCCACCTTGTGCCCATCTTCAGGAGCTGACGACTTAGTGGTATTTTTCAGGT
>Ga0123357_10009058_pt1 | contig 12521 bp, 6 predicted proteins | sample TergutEmb28metaG_FD_89873 | JGI IMG/M metagenome (GOLD analysis project Ga0123357, IMG submission 89873) | Embiratermes neotenicus P4 segment gut microbial communities from Petit-Saut dam, French Guiana - Emb289 P4 | ecosystem: Host-associated > Arthropoda: Insects > Digestive system > Gut ... | reverse complement strand
CGCGGTTACTTTGTCCTGATGATGTGAGTGGTGATATAGGAGGATGTGGTGCTAGGAGGGCCCTTAAACCTAAATTCTACTAACCTACCCAGACCATGGTCACCGCGGGAATCCTCCCCTTCAGGGAAAATTCCCACGGTTGAACCGGGAATCGAACCCGGGACCTCATGATTAGTAGGCAGAGACTCTGACCACTAGACCACGAGGCTGGTCTGTCCTTCAATATTTACCTGGAGATATTACAGAAAAGAACACAAATCCAGGTGTGTGCTGAACCTGATTCATAATGATTCAGATGAATCATTGTCTGAGAATTGAGAACATTAAAAAAGTTCTGGAAGCAGTCTTAGCTTGGTCAGATGCTACAGAGCAAGCACAATTCTAGTGTGGGAATGGAATTATTTGCCTGTTTTCCACTCTAGGAAGTAGGCTGGCAGATAACATTTGAACATGTGAAATGATGGATAATATTTTGGCAGTACAGCACAGCACTCAGCTAATTTGGAATAAACTACATAAAATCCAGAAATTTAAATTGGGACAACTTGCTGAAAATGGAGTGTGTGTGCTAACTGCAACACTGCAATGCACAGCACACTTTACACACATTAAGATGAAACACACACATATTCTTATAAGTGTTAGAAGGTAGAGAGTACAAATGTTACTGTACGAAGGAAACCAGACAAAGTGCCAGTTTTTAAATGGAGTTTTGTCCAGGAGAGAAAGTAACCAAAAAATAGGAAGCAGTAAGTTTTATATCTTTGACTATGACTGAATTAAATGCAGGAAGCCACGCTGTAAATTAAATAAAGAACAGTACAAAACGTATTTTCAAGGATTCCAGTTTTAATATCCATTGATGTTGGATTTGTACAGGAATTTCATATGTGTTATTGTAGACATATTGAGTCCTTCAGATTTCCTTCAAATTTCATCACATTTGTTGAGGTACTTTGTTTTAATGTTGTTTTACTGTCCCAGATGTGTTGATATTCTGCTTAAAACATGTTATTTGTGTTATGTACTGTGGGGTTAAATTATGATAAAATAATGTGCAGTATTACATTGTAGTTTGTAATAAGCAGCACATGTAGATGAACTATTTATTGTTTCTACTTAGTTAATTTTACCTTACAGTTTTCACTGTGAATTTTTATTCTTCAAATTGTTGTTATAGAGAAAAATGTGTTATTAACATCACTGTTGTTGATACAAGACTATTTTGAAATATTTCATACTTGATCTTAATATTCTGTCTCAAACACACATAAGAGTAAGCAGTGACTACTGCAAACATGAGCTGCAAATGCATGGCAGCAGTTTTCCTTATGAAATGTATCATGTGTCACACAGAAAGCTAACCATGCTCCCCTATTCTGAACCAGCAGTTCTGTGCCCACACCTTTAAAACTCTTTCTGTCAAATTAATTTTCAAAGTCACCAACTCTTAACAAGCAAATGAAAGAGGAAAACGACTTTTGTGACTTCCAGATAAATGGATGATGACAAGGATTTTAAGATGTTTTCCTGCTGAAAGTTATTAAAACTTTATTAAAATTAAATAACGATTTTAAGAATTGTTATTTTTCTGTCGCAAGATTCAAACAACAGGACCCCATGATAACTGACTTTCAAGATTCATTTTAATGTTGCGATCTATAAACTAATTTAGTCACATGGTTTGCTTGTTAACAATATGTATGACTTTTTGTTTCCCTATAATTCTGCAAGCACTTCATTTCCTACTGTGACTAATTAAATCCCATCATCTTACAATTTACTACGAAATTTTGTTACTTATATAATTTGCGAATTATCCACAAAACCATATTAGATTAAGAATGATGTTAAGTGTCAATGAACCTTGAATAGGAAGTTGACAGCGAGATTAATCCCACAGTATACTGGAGTGTTTTGTGGAGATTTGTAACTTCCTTACACATTTTCTTCTTGCTCTATTTAAATCTTTGCACTGTTCTCTTACTTCTGTATCTGTCCCATGCTTTTTCTCTTGCAGTTAGTCAAACTATATTTACGAGGGAAAGTCATTAAATAACAGGAATTCTGTTCTAAAGTGCATGGAAAAGTATGCACAATGAAAAATCTTATTTCGGGATACAAAATGGCTCCTTAGCAATATGTCATATAGGGAGTCATGACGATCAAGCAGTTTGAGCCTGCGCAGTAGGCCATACAACATGGCCACTCCACTGTCAACTTGCACCGTGGAAGAGCAAAGAAGCGTTATTCGTTTTTTGTGGTCAGAGGGTGTGAAACCTTCTGAAATCTACAGAAGAATGAAGGTTCCATATGGAGACAGTTGTTTGTGTCAGGGGAGAGTGTATGAAGGGGTGGAAAGATTTCAAAACAGATGAAAAAATGTCAGTGATGAACACCGGAGTGGGAGACCAGTTAGTGTGGCAAGTGAGACAGTGAAACAGCAGGTCGAGCTTTTTTCTAGAGGGCATCCGCAAGCTTGTGGGTAGGTGGACCAAGTGTGTTGCGAATCAGAGGAACTATATCGAAAAATAAGACACAAACAATTTCTGTAAGTACTCTTGTAAAAAAGTTATTATAAAATTCCTGTTATTTAATGACTTACCCTCGTACCTGCTGATGGACATCTCAGTGGTAATGTGCTTGAACCATTGCAACACCGCCAACTTTTCATGATTTGCATGTGTTGTTACGTGTTTCCACTGTATTTCACGTACCTATTGCACAAATTTGCTGTCTTCTCAGATATGACGTTACAGAGGGGCAAACTGCAGAATGTGCTAACAGCACATGGCACGATGAATATGTACGGTAAGTGACATATCAGAGAGCCAGTATTTTCTAAATCATTCTGCTGATATGAATGTTTTTGAAATTTTGAATGTTTGTGTGACATGGCCATATTATGAGGTCATGAATTAGGGGTTTATATTCGTCACTATAATTAAAGCTTATTTACATATTAGTTTAAAATACTGTTCTAATGTTACTGTTGTTTTTGCACCCTGATATGTATAAATATAATTCTGTTCATTATGCTTTTCATTAAGTTTAAAGTAAAATATATGGTGACTGTATACACTTCGAGTATTTTCAGAATTTAAAAATATTCTTTACACTACAATATGTCTGAAAATAAGGATTGTACGTAAATATGTCAGAATACAATTATTTTTATATTTCCTTTACTAAAATTTTACAAAGAAAATTTAATCTTTCTTCCTAAATTTTTATGTAATTTTTGTTACCTTTTGTGACATCTACACAGCATTACCTTGCAATACAGGATCCTTTTAATGTGTCAAGTCTTCTTTATATTGTAATGCTTAATTATGGGCCCCTTAAACCATTTGTGTATAAGGTCATATATTAAAATGCTTCACAATTACTTGACAATTTGGGTTTTTACATTTTATAGTCTTCATATAATTGTAAACAAGTAAATGGTCTAAGCATGAAGTATAGTACAGTCACATATTATAGTACTGGATTGTGTTGCTCACAAGTTTGTTAACACTACACATGTACAGACTGCCAATAATTAACTGCAAATTACTGAACATCTGTTATTTGATGGATTTTAAGAAAATGTTGTTCCATGTACAAGTTTGAGTTGGATGTTGCTTGGTAGGGAGCAGCTGTCTTAAACGGATGTCTTTGTTCTTATTTACATTACTTCCATCCTTCCTTTCTAATAGACAGCAATACTGAAAAATGCTGACCTCGAAGTATCTAAAAGTGCCTCTTTGTTTTGTCTGACAGTTCTCGGTTAGCACTTCCAGCCACTGCTGTGCCATGCACATAGGCAGTCAGCTGGGTGAGCTACATTAATATGACAAAAAAGCCAACAGGAAGTGAAAACAGGGAGTTTCCAGATAAAATGAGGACCCTGTGTGTGTCATATTTAGCAATCCCCTCTCCATGGTTTGTACTGTATACATGGCACATATGTAGCCCAGCTGGTTGACATTGCTTTTCTTCAGTACTGTACCATTACCATTACTGTGGAATTAAAATGCAGTGACCATTTCCGTAGCGCCACATAATTTCAAATTCCATATACCTTGATGACAGAAGTTAATGCTGTCATAAGGGAACAGTTTATCTATGTTATGTGTCAGATGATTTCATTTCAAATAATTGAACTTTTCGTAGCAGGTGTACGATATATATTTGAGATGCTTAAATTACAGTGAGCCTCATATTGAGGTTAAGTGTGTCATTTACTTGGTTAGATTATTGTGCATAAGCAGGCACATACACACACACACACATATTGGTGTAGTATGATAAGCCTTCTTTTAGTGTAATAGATTTATGATGATAATATTATGAAAGTTTACATAAGACTCTGTGATCAGACAGAAGTTATTTTTAGTACCAGTGAAGCTTAGAGATTAGACTGCCTGTCTGTGTCTGCTTGTCTCTGGCTGTCTTTCCATCTGTGTGTCAGTATATGGTTCAAATCTGGCTGTATATCATATACAGGGTGGTGCAGAGCCGACTGACACATTTCAAATTTGAATATTGCGCCGGCGCGATAGCTTGTCGTGGTTGACGGGAAGGGGAACGGTAGAGGAGAGGACGCCATTTCATATGGTCAGTCGCAATGGAGCGTTAGAACGTGCAACAACGTGTTACCTGTGTTCGTAGTTTCGGCAACATCGCTTGGCCTGCTCGGTCGCCCGACCTTACTGTACCAGATTTTTTCCCGTGGGGGTTCCTGAAAGACCGTGTGTTCCGGAGGCGTATCATGACTATTCAAGAACTCAAACAAGCCATTGTTGACAAAGTTGCGGCTATTAATAGGACCTATGGAGGCGCGTGTACCGCAACTTCCAGACACGCTTACAACAATGCATTGATATAAACGGAGGCCATCTGCCTGATGTTCAGAAAATAAGCTTGTAATCTGTGGGTAATAAATAGCATACTTTGACTTATTTATAGATGGTTTCGCTTATTTTTCCCTGCTTCCATATATTATCTATGACCATTTGAAATGTGTCAGTCGGCCCCGCGCCACCCTGTACAAGACATTCACACATCCAGGAAGATATCATAAAGTGCCTGGAATTTAAGTAAAAGAGTATGATTGAGGTCCCTAAAGCAAACATTTGTAAAGTAAAATGACAGGAAATGTACAAACATATATACTGCCTGTGTAATGTATTTAGCTGTAATACTGTATTAAAGTAAACATTGCAGGCTTTCATATAATTATATTTGCAGACCAGTGAGCAGACTTGTATTCTGTGATAATATGATACATTACTAATGAAGTAATTTTTCTTGTAGCATCGTGAAGGGCTTTCCTCCAGTGTCTCCATACATTGGTGTGAGCCCAACTCTCTGCTACCTGCTCAAAGAGAAGAAACCACTGTGCTGCCTTCAGCTAGCTCAAGTGAGTTTTAAAATATCATAGTGGTGTTTAATTTTGAACTCTTCATGCTAAAATCTTTCATGTGATGTACAATACAAATGATAACAAGTGAAGAAACAAATTAGAGTGTTTATGAAGATTCAAGTGTTGTGGGATGTTATACCATGTTGGCTAGTTTAGAATTATCGACACATTAAAGGAATGGAGTGCCTCCATCTTCAGGGTTAAATAGCAAGGAATAATACTACCACTCTACTAATCATGGATTACTGGACCTTGGAGATAGAGGCATTGTGACCCACCAAAACGTTGGTAACTATTTACCAACTGACATGGTGTAGCATCCTGGAAGACTTGGAACTGCAGTAACATTGCTGTGCTATCCTAAAATTTGACACAGATATTCTACCTTTTATACACATTCCTAACAAATTGTTAAAAGTGCTACTTAATATGTATACAATTTATGTCAGTTGACTGCAACTGTCTGATACAGCCTTGTGGCCAGAATGGGTTATGAGAGTGATAGGAACCAAACCTCCTAGACTACTGCAGTTAATGAAGTGTGACCATCCACAATGATTAAGTTATTCTCATCCCATTGTTATATATATCCTAAGCGTATAAATGTTACAGTTTTCAAAATGGCCAGAATGGGTTATGAGAGTGATAGGAACCAAACCTCCTAGACTACTGCTGTTAATGAAGTGTGACCATCCACAATGATTAAGTTATTCTCATCCCATTGTTATATATATCCTAAGCATATAAATGTTACAGTTTTCAAGAAGTTCTGTTTCGTCTCTATCAGCTTATATCTCTCACCTGTGGAAGGACTGCTGTTCTCCATGCTGCCTTTAACATTGAGTTCCTTCTTTGTAGGTGTGTGAACACTGCAGTTACAGAAATGCCAAGGAGTATAACTGGCAAAACAAAACCATCATCCTAGCTGCTGATTATGCGTCAAATGGTATCTACAATTTTATTATCCCACTAAGGGCACATTTTCGTTCTAAAACTTCACTCAACCCTATCATTCTACTTCTTGAACGTCGTCCTGATATCGCCTTCCTGGATGCCATTTCCTACTTCCCACTGGTGTACTGGATGCTTGGATCAATAGACAGGTAAGAACCCTCTTGTGAAAGTAATATCCTACCATTTAAAAGGTTAAAGTTTTCTGCTTTTTATTAATGTGTGTTCAGCATGTACGGTACAAAGGGGTATTGAATGGGACCAAAAGATGACAACAAACGCTGGCATTGTTTATATTAGTTTTGATTTAGTAGCAAAAGATAGCACTTGGTACAGTTTATGAATAAGAATCAAAGTTGGCAGCAGTGAACAGCACTGCATGGCATACATGAGAGTTCAGTTCAGCGTATTAACAAGGCTGCAGGGTGGTCAAATGAGGAATCACTGGATTCCTGGCAGAGGGAATAGATTTGTTCTTTTCTTCAAAGTGTTCACACTGGTTCATCTTAGGCACCTATTAAATGGATACTGGGAACTCTGCCTCCCACAGTACAACAGCTGAAACATGAAGTTTACCACTTACCTCCATCTGGTACCAAGGTTAAGAATGAGTGGATCTGTATCTCCACAACTCCTGTATGCCTTCATGGCATGTAGAGAGATAATTTTACCTCTGTTTTTTCAAGGTATGTTTAGCAAAGATCTTTAAGTGGGATCCTGGTAAAAAATAGGGAGTGTGAAAGTTCTTCACTGCCGAACTTGATGGTACACAGACAGGAAGGCAGTAAATAAGAAAGATAACGCACGTACCTGTGCATTATTTGTGGTGCTTAATACATAATTTTTAACTGAAGAATAGAAAAACCAACTAGATGCTACTTATTATTGTATTGTACTTCTTATAGGCTCAACATGTTTCAGGCACTACTATGCCCATCATCAGGAGCTCGCAACTATAATGTTGATTACCACATTGGTCGTTTCATTCTGCGTTTGCTGTATGTTGAAGGTTAGGTGCGGTTAGGCTGGAGTAGTGTCTGGGCTGCAGGCTAAAGCAAGACACTAGTCCAGCCTATCCACACCTAACTTCCAACATACAGCAAACCAAGAACGAAACAACCAATGTGGTAATCAACGTCATAGTCGCGAGATCCTGATGATGGGCATAGTAGTGCCCGAAACATGTTGAGCCTATAAGAGGTACAATAAAATAATAAGTGGCAGTGGTTGGTATTTTTATTCTTCAGTTATCACAATGATGCACGGTCCAATAAACATCAGATACACAATTTTTAATTCGTTGTATAATAAAATGTTTAGCACAAAAATGATTAATAACATTAGCACTGGTAGTTAAAATAATATGACAGTTTTTAACTTAAAGCCTGCAGAGACATTATTTTTATTGGAGTTTGTCTGTCTTGCAATAATTTGATGATTATTCTAAAATTTCAGATTTCATCTTTATATAGGTATTGGGTCTGGTTCAGAAAAACCGAATTGATATCCACCCATTTAAGCAGATCTTGTATTGTTTTGTAGCCTTGATGACCTGCTGCGAGCTGGCATAACTCTGTCCGAGAATGTTGTTGTGGTGAACAAGGAGATGTCTAACTCTGCAGAGGAGGACACACTGGCTGACTGTAACACTATTGTTGCTGTACAAACTATGTTCAAGTAAGAGGACAAAATGATGAACCATTGCATCATTGTTGTGCAGTTACATGTTATGTTAGTGAATGCTTGTGTGCTTTAAGCTTCTGTATTAATCTTACTGTTAGTTGCTTCTGCATACACAGTCTCCACATTAAAAGGATAATTTGTGAGGCTAGAAGGTAAGGAAATTAGATAGTGAATTGTATTTAAAACAAGGAAACACAATGAAGTCAATAAATTTATGTAGATATTTATAGTCTTATGGGATATTGTTGTCTGTCAGTGGGTGTTTGTTGCCTATTGTTATGAGAAACTGTAGTGGCCTCATCTCAGGGCCAGTAATCCAGTGAAGAATTCTGGGACAGGTAGATGTGTGAAGTACATAAGGTGAGTGTGACGACTGGCTGGCAAGAAAAGTAAAAACAGAGCAATCAGGGGTGTTTTTGTGGAGTAGGAGTGCAGCAAGATGGACTTAGACTGGGGACAGATCATCACATGTTGCCTAAAAGAGAACAGGCATTAGGTCATGGGCAAACAGCGATGTGCAGAAATTATAGTAGACTGCAGTGAAGCATTTGACATTCAAGTGACCGTGCACTGTGATAAATTCTTATAATAAAACCAACTAGATGCAGTAATTTTTCAAATTTATTTTTGGAATAAAACTCTACATGTTTCAGACAGTTCTCTGTCCATCATTAGGAGTTTTTCACTGTACACACAGCAGTGGTATATGTCATACTGAAATTTCACAAATGGGTAAAATTTAATTTAATTTTACCCATTTGTGAAATTTCAGTATGACATATACCATTGCTGTGCGTACAGTGAAAAACTCCTGATGATGGATGGAGGAACTGTCTGAAACATGTAGAGTTTTATTCCAAAAATAAATTTGAGAAATTGCTGCATCTAGTTGGTTTTATTATAAGGAAGTACAGTGAAGCAGTTCCCACCACCATATCAAATCCAGTGCAATGACCATCCATGTCACTTGTTATACAGACTGACACTGCTTGTGCCAAACTGGGCCAACCAGGAGGACCAACCTAAGTAGTTTGGACCTGAAAGGGGCCATTCTTAGATGAGGCATCAAAAGTTGGTAGTAAGAGTGGCAGGCAAAGGCTGTCAGCTGGTGGATACTGTGAAGGAATGATGAGGGTAGGAGGAAAAGTGATAAAAAGGAAGAAAAAATTAACATCGTCGTTGTCGTCATCATCATCATCATCTTTGTTGTCTTTGTTGTTGTTATCATCATCATCGTGATATTAATTTTTTCTTTTATATTGATGTTGTTTCTTACAATTACACAATTAATTAATAAAATATACTATAATATTACAATTTTTTCTTCTCTTCGCTCTCTGTGCTATTAAATACTGTAGTTCATTTGCATACTATTGTTGTATCTATGTGGTTGAATTAATTAATTAATAACATATGCTGCATGACATTAATATGACTACATTTCAGGAGTTTATGTTTGTTAGTATTAATTGTGTGCAGTGATGTTTCCAGCATTGCTGAGATAATTCTGCTATGTGTAGGTGCTATCCCAGTGCCTTTGATAGATTCAACCATTCTTGGACCCCAGCACTAGATGTAAGGATCATTGTGTTCATGCCTTGTCGCTTGTACGTGTTGCGCTGGTGCCAGAGCAAGCTCACAAAATGTTATATAATAAGAAATAGATGGGGTTTGGGGTTCTTATTACAGTGCATGTTGAGGGTATAGATTACAGTGTTTTGGGATGTGACAATTTGTGGTTTCATACATAGATACCATAATTTCTTGTGCCCTAAAGATGGTTGTAGCAGTTTTTATGGAATACTGGTGGTCTACAGAAGCACCTGGCTTTATATCTTAGAAGACATGAAATAAAGCTGCCCAATCCAACTTTAGCCATGCAATTCATTGCCAGTCAGTATTAATATTTGGTTTCCATGTCTCATTGAATAACACGTGAAATGTTTTATTTTTTAAACAATTCATCCCCCTTGTGTTTTCAAATAATGGAAGTTATATAACAAATCCCTTCTAGTACCATGGTCATACAGGAATAGAGCTATATCTCGACCCACCCTCTGGGCCACGCCAGGCATACAATGGGATCACTTTGCTTTTACCTTTACCTTTTTATATAATAACTTCAGTCAGACACAACCATACAGCTATCACTCAATTAAACTAAATATATGGTTATGTTTGAGTTTCTTACTTAACTTTGATGTGTGAAATTTTCTTTCTTTTTCACCTGCACATATGTTTTTTTTATGATTTCAGGTTCTTCCCCAGCATAAAGAGCATTACAGAATTAACACAGTCATCTAACATGAGGTTCATGCAGTTTCGAGCTCATGACAAATACGCCCTTCATCTCTCCAAAATGGAAAAGGTATTGGGTGTTTTGTTCCAGCTATTCAGTGCCAGTGAATGTGCTGTCAGGGTGTTTTCGCTGGTAACCCTATTGATTTAGTGTTTCCCTAAGACTTCACACTTTTCTGTATTTGCTGCTGTCCTTTCTATAAAGCACAATAATTCATCTCTATTGAAATGTCAAGCTAGAGCATTACACCCAGTTACCAAGGTGTTAGTTTATAAAAAAAACAAGAATATATTTTCTCTTTAACAGTACTTTCTTGTGTGATTTGACAGCATGTGGACTGGTAGAAGTGTACAGATATATCAGAATAATACACTGCCCCCACTCCATCTTCACATATATTTGCCTCATCCACCCTGATAAACAATGTGATACATTCCCCCAAAACTGCAGAAAATTCCTACCAAACTACATGATGTCACATCACAGAAAACAGTAACTTTAAGAGGCCCTCAAGCCTTGCACTTCTCTTGTCATTTAAAGCCAGTCCTTTTTTGTGCACAGTGAACATTGAAATGTTACAGCGTGAGAAAGAACGAGGTTCACACATCTCATACATGTTCCGATTGCCATTCGCTGCCGGCAGTGTTTTCAGTGCCAGTATGCTGGACACGTTATTGTACCAGGCATTTGTCAAGGATTATGTCATCACATTTGTGCGTCTTCTGCTTGGCATTGATCAGGCCCCAGGATCAGGTTTCCTGACATCGGTAAATATGTTGTCATCAGCGCACTGAAGTGTAAGAAATACAGTACATAAGAGCAACAGCATAGAGTTGTATTATGTAGTGGTGGCAGTATCAGCTGCTGAAGCTGTGCATGTTTACCTGATAACTGGTCATATTCGTTATGTTCATGTGCTTATGGAAGTAGATCCCACATAATATGAGATAGAAGAGAGATATAAGTTGTAAATGAAGAAATAAATGATGCATGAAAAGCCTGGACAAGCACAGAGAGGAGGCGGAAGTACAGTTACAATCCATTCGCAACCTGGTGCTATAAGGAGGAGGTGGGTTGCAGCACCACGCTTTGGCCACTTTTACCTTGGTAAAGACCCAGTACCTATTTATTGTACAGGAGGCTGAGTGGGCCTTTGAGCCAATCTGGATGGCATGTAAAATCTGGCAATAAATTCTGTACTGTATTATGCAGTAGAAGTGTAGCAGTGAATGCTATACTGTATTACACAGTTTAAGTGTAACAACCATGACTGTAGTGTACAAGGCTATACAAAGTATATGCATTGAATTTCTGGATTTCATAAAATGCAGGGAATTTCTTGACTATCTGAGGACCTTTCACCTTCTCAAAAAGCCCTCTGGTCCATGTAGTTAGTTAGTTGGTTGGTTAATCAGCTAGCTAGATTTCTATCTAGCTAGATATCCATCTCTTTCTGTATCTAGCTAACTTTTTTTTTTCTTTCTTTCTTTCTTTCTTTCTATCCTTCTTTAAGTCATTCGGCTATTTACTAAAAAGGTGTCTCAGCCATCTACAAAGTTTACCAAGCTAAACCACTGATTCCGTAAAAGTGCAGAATGATAGAAATGTTTCTGTACAATAATCGATTTTTGGAGGGGCTGCACATAACAGAGCTTTCTGTGAATACGGTTGCTTAGTTTTACATTCTAAAATCACATTTTGACTGTGTAATACCTTGGAAACAATTAGAAATCACACTTCACTGGTTAGTGGCTGGCATGTAAGGTTGCTACCTTATTCCTCTCGACAAGCTGTATGTGTCATTTTCTCCAGGTCTGATGTTGCAGTTAACCTGTTTTTGAAGTACTACTGTGTCACATTTAATTTAATTCCAATTCAGACCCTAAATTTTGACTTTCTGCTTGCACCAGCTGTATTACACTTTACATATACACCGTAAAACTCAAGCTATAATGTCTTTAGAAACATTAAGAATGGTCTACTTTGCATACATACATTCAATTATAAGTTATGGGATAATTTTGGGGGGAAATCAACCATATAATGATAAGATTTTTGAAATTCAAAAAAGGGTGATTAGAATCATTACAAGTTCAAGACCGAGAGATTCATGTAGGGAACTGTTCAAAAACTTAGAAATACTACCCCTATATTCCCAATATATATACTCAATATCAATAT
>Ga0123357_10009057_pt1 | contig 12521 bp, 7 predicted proteins | sample TergutEmb28metaG_FD_89873 | JGI IMG/M metagenome (GOLD analysis project Ga0123357, IMG submission 89873) | Embiratermes neotenicus P4 segment gut microbial communities from Petit-Saut dam, French Guiana - Emb289 P4 | ecosystem: Host-associated > Arthropoda: Insects > Digestive system > Gut ... | reverse complement strand
GTTTTATTATTACTTTATTCAGTGCTCAACATGTTTCGGATGTATTAACATCCGAAACATGTTGAGCACTGAATAAAGTAATAATAAAACAAGTGGCATCAAGTTGGTCTCTCTTTACTCAACGATTTCCATGAAATTTGATATTTGAGTATTTTTCAAAAATGTATCGAGAAAATTCATATTTCGTTAAAGTCCGATAAGAATAACGGGAACTTTAGTTGAAGACCTATATACGTTGTTGATAATATCTCACTCAGTTCTTCGTAGAATGAAACATGCCTCAGACAAAATCTGTAGAGAAAATCAAAACACGCATTTTGCATTCGATAACTTTTTTTTTTTTAAAAGAAAATCGTGCCGTTTATGAGATAATGTGGAAATATAGCGTACAGCCGGACAGGCCACAGATGACAGTAAAATACGGCGCATGCGCATTGCATGCTGGATGTCTAAGGCTTCAAATACACGTTCAAGATGTGTAATACTTATTGCTCTTCTCTGCAACAATATTCGCACGAACGCGCCTCAAAGGTACGTTATACGTACATTGCCTGTCTTGCTGATTTACAAAACGGTGACTGGCCTAGTCCTTTATAAGCTAGAAAGAACAGAGACCACGTGCCAGATTGTTTCCTCGCCTTGTCTGTGAGAAGACTGCGTGCCCATTCTCTCAAGTATTTCTTCGATTGACCAAAAACAGCCCTATATGGTTAATTTTATTATTTCACCTGTATTTTTTCGTACCACTGAGGAGTAAAGGTCACTTCAGCATAACTGTCTACCGAAAACTCGAACTGTACCATTCCGAGAAAGCACTGGTTATGTGTCTTAAATCTGGGTCGGCCTATCTTGACTTCCGGCGCACAGTCGGATGTGTATGGCCTGTCTTCCGTATTTCTTCTCTCCAAAGTTAACAGAGGTTGAAGCAACTACAAGGAAATAAAATGAACATGTAGGTAATATAGAAAAGTTTAATTCCATTGCATATAAGTGTATTCCCCTGTTTAATTTAGACGCTGTTTCAGGCTTAATTAGGCCTAAGTAAAAATATGTGCCTTATTTCTTTGCATTAAAATCGGTTTAGGTCTGGCGCATTGAATGACTGTGGCCCCGTTTCGTCTAACATTTATTTCTATGTTTATAATATCTTGCCAGATAAACATAGACAAGTGTCACATGACGTCTGTAATAACTAATTCCATGAAGCAGATTATTTCTTAAGAAACTAGAAGTGTCTCAGCCACTCAAGAAATTTTGTAAGATGGAGAAACAATGCAGGAAGAAATACACTGTGACCTGAAGATATTAAACATCGTTTCTTTCTGTCTATGTGAAAAGGGCAGCAGGGTAAAAGGCGCCGAACGTTTCCTGTTAGAGTTGGATCAACAGAAAGCGAATTTGGAATTCATCCGTTCCAGTCTTATTGTCGGTTAGTTATAAAAAAAAATCTTGTCCCTATTTTGACATTCAGTGCCGGAATTTTTTCTCAGTGTTGGGAAAAAGCAGTGGGCAACTGGATACGGAGGAAGTAGTTCATAAAGCAAGGGCGAAACGTGGATTCTGATCTCTGAGATATAGTATACATTATGCTGGTCCATTCTGTTGGCCACACTGGCGGTCATACTTTATGAACAAGACAACGAAACTTTGAAAGACGGGCCGGCCAGTGGAGGAGGAGGGGGGAGGGGGAGGAGACGCACTTTAAAAACTTGAACACAGAAGGATGTGGAAGGAAATGTATGTCTTGACTTATAAGTAGACGAACAAAACAGGCAGTGCACACAACACTAATCTCTATTTCATGTGTCTAACAATGGCGTGTTAAAGGGGAAGGGTTTGGGGTCTTGTCACGCCTCGTCATTTGTTTTTCTTGGCGAGTTTCGTTGGTAGGAAAAACAAGAAAGAAAACAACACAGAATATTACACTGTGCGAAAAATATAACTAAAAAATAAAGACAGTACATATATATATATATATACGTACATATATATCCTTGCAATCTCTTTCAAGTAATGCCATGTCGGTCCACCAATGAATCATCCGTTGTTTCCTTTGTAGGACCAGACAACTGCCATGGGCTATTACAATACCAAAAATCCCACCATGGGATATTACAGTACCAAAATCACCATATATTGTGGTACCAAACACACCACCGGACATTAAAATAACAAATAAGCATCATGGGATATTAAGATACCAAAAAACACTATAGGATAATACAATACCAAAAACCACCATGGGATATAACAATGTCAAAAGCTACCATAGGATATTACAATACAAAAAACCATGAGATATTACAATACAAACAACACCATGGAATATTACAATACCAAGAATACCATGGCATATTAGGATATCAAAAAGCCATCACAGAATATTACAGTACCAAAAACCTACCATGGGATGTTACGATGCCAGAATAACGTCATGGAATATAAAGGTACATCAGTCCCGTTACAGGCCCGAGGTGTCCAGAGGGTTCCAGGAAGTTAAGGTTCCCAGATTATATTACAAAGGCCCAGGATTGTGGGTAGGTTGTCAGCCTTACGCACCGGACGCTTTTTACCCCCAGGAACTACTCCTGGTACTCATTTATATTAGAGGCTGGGTCGACCCCAGGGCCATAGTGCAATCGGAAGGAAATTCCAATTACACCATCTGGAATCGAACCAGCGACCTTCCGATTTGTAGCACAGCGCCTTAACCACTGTTCTACCGCGGTCCCCCATCATGGAATATTGCCATGCTTAAAAGCAACCATGGGATATTACAATGCCATCACAACAAAATAACACAAAGCCTATCAATACACAAAGTTGACACAACTCTTAAGTTTGACATAAACCAACCAGACAATTCTCACGCATTTTTTCGTGGCGAATTTACAACCTTTCAAATAAACACTAAGTTAATATATGTATCCTATTTCCTCCAGAATTCAATTTGATAACTCGGCTGACACACTCTTTAGACATTTTTCGCCGCACAACTGAGGCCAATTCATTTACAGTACCGTCACTATCAACGTGTGACTGTTGTAACAATAAGCACGCTGATAGAAAGTACGACGTTAACTAGCGGAGGGGAGTGGGGAGGAGGCTGTTGATCGGCCTCCGGCAGACACAGGTTCAGATCTCATACAGTCTTCGCTCGAAATTTTAGAGAAAGTACTCCGTTCTGTTGCACGCTCTTACAAAGCGGCCGACCTACATTCATTACTCACGTGCCGTCACTCAGACAACGTACAGGTAGGAACGTAGAAAGAAACCAGGATTTAAGAGTATATGACAAACCATCGATAATCTGGACAGTAGGAAATGTATCAAACACTAAAACGCACACACACACACACACACACACACACATGTGCGAACACAGTCCTGGAGACAAATGGTAGACATGCTGGTGACAGTCTGTTCTTTTTTCGGTTTTTGATTACAAACTGTGGAATATATGATTTACTATTATTCATGGTAAACTGAGAGACGGCTGTTGATTGATTACGTGGGTATGATATTCCCTGACAGAGGACTTAGTTAATCCTAGTGTCAGACAGATGGCATTAATGGTCACACTGTATATACGTGTGCGTAATTTCTCCTATAAAAATAAACTGGCAATATCTGACAATGTCATTAATCATCTGATAACCTCCACATGCCTTACATACTTGGAGACCTTCTGAAGAATTTTCAATGGACACTTTCAATTAGCAAAAGGTATTGGCTGAATAACATTTCAGTGTGTAGGAAATAAAATCTGTGCTATTGACGAGACAATGATACTCGTATTAATATGAAACTTAACAAATTTTAAGAGATACGAAGGTCAGTCAATAATTATCTGCAATGCGTGTTTAACATTTATTAAAACAAGTGTAGTTACCTTAGAAGTACACTATTTTTCAACATAGCCCCCTTGCTTTTCAATGAACTTTGTCCCTCTCCACATAATCTTATTTTGTGCCCTCAGAATAAAAAGTTTTAGGCTGAGAGACAAGCCACGCATGCACCGTTTCCTTCAGTTGCTGGTCCGTGGTAATCCGACGGTCTCTTAAGGCTTGTTTAAGTGGACCAAACAGGTGATAATCCGATGGGACAAGGTCAGCAATATAGGGGGGATGCTCCAGTACCTCAAAGTTTAGTTTCTTAAGGGTTTCAACACTGTGGGCAGCAGTGTGAGAACGGGCAATGTCGTGCAACAACACAGCGCCTTCTGACAGAGGTCCTCTTGGTTTGCTTCGAATTGCAGGCTTAACTTGTCACACGGCATCTCACTTTAGCAAGCACTGTTCACTGTTGAAAACCTCTCTCGACTATGTTTTCCAGTGAGTCCTTGTTTTCCTTTGTGAGTCCCAAAAACTGTAAGCACAAGCTTTCCTGCTGTTGGACGCGTTTTAACTTTTTGGGGGGCGGGCGAATTAGGATGTTTCCTTTCCATAATCTGACGTTTACTTTCTGGCTGGTAATTGTGGATCCATATTTGAAGACTGTGCTTATGACATTAGTTGTTACCGAAGTTTCGTCCGAAGAAGTCTCAAACTGTGGAATATAATAGTGAAAGAAACTCTGTTTTAAAGTGAAGAAAGTTACTTACGACCTACAGAAGTACAAATTGTCAAAATCCAGCGAAACACAGTTTCATTTTCAAGAAACAATAAACAATAAACTTTATTTCTTTCTCCGTTAGAACCTCGAATTCCACTTCGTACTTTTTAAGTAATGTTTATAATTAAGCCAGCGAATGCTCACTTATTACGGCATATTTACTTCTACTAATATATATTAACGTAGCTAATTCAGCGAAATTCTCTGACAGGTTTAAAATGTCGGTCTGTTTTACTTTAGCTATTCTGATGACAATGAAATGTCACCGAATGAAAGGTGTAATATTCGTAGTTAAATTATTCTGCAACAGTTGTTATAATGAGGAATTGTGAGTGCTATAAATAATACAGGCCTTTCACATTTCCACGTCGATGAGAATCAAAGTTAAGTCGGCATCGCTGAGCGTTTGGTCTTCTCATACATCATCCCACTCTCTGATCCTATATTTGCATCCCACTGGAATAGTTTGTTGTAATATTGATGCATATTTGACCGCATATCTGTCGGTCCCATCAATTAGCAGACTCGTCAATCCAACCCCTCATATACACAATACCCTACATCCACCCCATAAATATTGACTAATCATAGAGGGGGTCCACAAATACTGCAAGCGACAGATAATGCTGCTACAGTAAACATGAGTGAAAAACAAACATCCCTTATCATACTTCAGTCGATCCTCTGTCAAATATGCTTTTATGTTCACCTAGTAAACAGCCATTGTCTGCTGTCACATGTTTTAAATTATGTTTTAGTCATCAAGGACATAAGTGTAATTCGTTATAGCTTTAAAAGCCTGGAATTTAGGCTCATTCTATAAGTGGACATTGATTTCTATTGTTTTGTTGTCATATGTGTTTTAAAATCAACCTTTTTCCTGTCGGTCGAATTCTATCCTTTCCGTCCTATGATTGTAATTCAGTTCCTATTGTTACAATGTTCAAAAAACAGTCATTTGTAATTGCCTTCCATTACTAATTACCCATTGTTCCATGTTAATTGCAAAGGGGGATATATGAATATCCATAGCCAAATCAACGCTACCTGACACAGAAAGGAATTTGTACCAAAAATCACGTAATGCAAATATGCATGTGAACTGTGGACGACATACTGGATTATCCTTTGGCCGCGCTGTAATTCGCTTTAGTGACTATATCAGCGGCCTTGAGGAGTTGTACAGAATTATGATGTTGCCTGTTCTGTTTCAGTCTGTCGCATTAAGGGACGAATAGTCAGTGAGAGTATCTGAGGTTTGAAAAGAGGGAGGAAAGAACAGGAGATAGAGAAATTTACTTAATGAGGAGTTCATGACAGTTCTTCTAGTGACATAGCATTAGGACGATAAAATTCAGGAGCACGATGTACGCGGGAATCGGAGGATATTATTAAACTGGATCTTAAAGAAATGGGGTGGGATGTGGCCTTGATTAATCTCGCTCAGGACACAAGTCCACGGTGGTATCTCGTGAATATGGTCTTGAACCTTCGCGTAACCTACACAGTTGGGAACTATTGGGTTAACTGAGCAATTACTATATTCTAAATTGTTGCCTTACTTTATGGAGTTAGCAATAAATAATGAACTGGAAGTATGTGCAAGAAATCAGATGTGATGTAGACCGAGGTTCTTCACGGAATTTGCTTGGAGGAGCTGCAAAGAACCACAAAAAACTGCAAACTGCTTCTCTCCACACCGAGAAATAAACCCGTGAACTTCCGAATGGGAAGCACAGATATTAAACGTCCTGCTCCAACGTTGGTCGTTCCTTTGTTGTTTTGTTTCAACACTTTTTAGTAAAGGAAAATTCACCCTATAACAGGCCACGAAGGCCCAGAGGGGAAGCAGAGGTATAACTCTACTCTTACTTTAACCGCGGCGCTAGATGTGTGTGGGTGGTCAACGCCACGCCCTGGCCGCTGTACACCCGGGAAAGACCCGGTGCCCATTGAATAGGAGGCTGGGTGGGCCCCAGGGCCGGTCTGGAAGGGTGCAAAATATCTCGCCCCACCGGGATTCGATCCCCGGACCGTCCAGCCCGTAGCAAGTCGCTATACCGAATATGCTATCCCGGCCCTCCAACATTTTTCAGTACCTTATTTGAAAGATCACGTCTTTTTTGCGATAAATAATCGATACACAATTGCCTTTCAGGATTCTACATACATTTCTTACTTCTCAAACCCATAACATACACACGTCCTATTCCTCCTGCTTCAGTCTTCTTCTGCGTGCTAGCTCTTGATCACGACGTTTCCTGCGTGTTTCAGTATCCTTCTGGGTTCTGGCACTTGATCACGACCTCCGTGTTGCCACTGATATGATCGGTAGTGTGTTTGTTCGAAACCCTGCTGGGACCAAGGTAGCGCTCTGGGAGGAAGTGGCGCTTGATGAAGGTAAGAAATGATAGTCTACTACTATAGATAAATTTTCAGACCTAACTGCACCACTTTCTGACAGAATAACTGACACACACACACACACAAAAGAAACTAGTAACTTGTTCTCATTAAGAGGCTGTTTATGGTTGTGTCTTTCGTTCTGTAGAAACTTCAGCGCAACTTTGCAGACAGGGTCATCAGCTTGATTGTAGCCGCTAGTTGTTAGATGTAACAAAGTTTTTGCTCGTTGGTAAGTGAGGCTCAGCGTGCTGCTAACCATGTCCGTAATTGGTCAGGTGTCACTTTCACGCTCCCTCTGCTTCAGCCCCCCCCCGGGGAAGATGCCCGCTGTACCGACTTGATAGGAGTCTTGGTGAGCCCCAGGAGCGTTCTGAACACAGAGCAAAAGATTAATATTCCACATCCCTGTAGGAAATTCAACCTTCTGTGTCCAGTCCGTATCCAATGAAGCCATTCAATCAACCATCCTGAGTAGGCAAATTGTGCTTTGTAAATCTCATAGGATTGACTTGTGGCTTCTTAGTATGTTATTATTGTTCATACACAAATGTATATGCAGATAAATAACGCCGTCTAAACATCATACAATTAGAAGGTGTTCAGTTTTAGAAGACTGCAGTCCGCTGCCAAAATCGGTACCACATAACACGTAGAAAATTATCATGATTTTGGATTCTGACATTCCATCACTTATTGTATTCACAGTAGTTCGTCAACGAAGAGAAATATTTTAATCGCAATTGTAAGCTGATTAAAAACATGGAACACCTTCAAAAATTTATTACGCAGTAGTTAAGTACGATATGGACATGTAGTCGAAAATAATTTGTATTGAAACTCTCACAGTTTGTTCGTAATCTTACATACGCTCAGTGTGCACCCCTCGTGTCACGCGTCAGCCGTCCCAGACCCTTTGTAGTTTATCACCGTCGATGGTTGACACGGTAGCCAGGATATTTTCCTTCCTATCCTTAAGGTTGCGGGGAATAAGTGGCACGAACACAAGGTTCTTGACATATCCTCACAAGAAAAAAATCGCATGACATGATGTCCGGGGATCTGGGAGGCCACTCTTCCAGAGGCAGGTCAGTGTCCTGGATAGAACGCCCAATCCAACACCGTGGCAGATGTTCATTGAGGAACCTCCGGACCTCGTGGTGGAAGTGAGCAGCAGAGCTCCGTCTTGCTGTAAAATGGAGTCGTTGGTTTCTTCCTATAGCTGTGCGAAGAGTCGCTCCGTCAGCATATCCAGATACGTGGTCCCTGTCACTGTGTTCTCCGGGGGGAAAAAAAAAAAAATGGTCCGAAGACCCGTGTGCGTGATATGGCACAAAAGACATTTACTTTGGGCGAATCCTTTTTATGTTCAATGACGACGTGTGGGGTTTCAGTGCCTCACGTTCGGAAATTACGGCGATTCACTTTCCGGTTAAATGAAACGTACTTTCTTCACTGAACGTGAGGCGATTTACACCGTCATTATCATTTTCTATGTGACTCTTAATTCTGCAGCAGGTGCAAGCGGTAAGGGTTCATCACAATCCGCCTCCGAATGCGCCAGACCGTGACCTGAGGCAAGCCTTGCTCAGAGCTACCTCTCCTTGCCGATTTCCTGGGACTTCGCTGGAAGGTGACAGACACGAAAGCGATTCACTGCTTCCTCCAACACGCGTGGCCGCCATGTTCTCACTCCTGTACAGATACAACCTTCCTCCTCCATCCTTTTATACCAGCGGTAAATGTTCGTAAGATATGGGGGGGGAGGGGTTGTTTGTATCGTACACGGATTGATCTTTCCATTGCAGTCGCGGAACTAAGTTTAGCAAAGAGCAAAAAAAAAGGGGTAAGCTTTTTCCTGTTGAGTCGCCATGATCAACATTTGTACCCCCTGGTGGCGCAAATGCGAACTCCAGCTTTCAAGCGCCATTCTTCCACGCAAGCTTCAGGAAAAGAAGGGGAGTATCATGATTGTCGTGTCAACCAGGGGCAGTGATATGATACAAAGGGACTGCGGTGAACTGGACTACAGGATTGACGTATGTCATGTGACACAAGGGGTGCATACTGCGCATCTGTAAGATTAGGAACAAACTGAGAGATTTCGTTTATAGATTGGTTCAGACTATGTGTAAAAAAAAATTTTTGAGTTGCTTTAGACTATATGTTCATATCATACTTAGTTACTGAGTAATAAACTTTTGAAGGTGTTCCATTCTTTTTGAATCACGCTGTATTAACTTAATGAAGTAAATTACCTACAAAATTTAATCATGTAGAAACATAAAATGTGTCCTGCCAATGGCAATACATTTTATGCTTTAATTTTTCTTTTTACACAGGAGTTAAGTCATTTTCGTTGGCCCTATCAGAAGAAGCACAGCTTGGGAATTGGCAGGTCCAGGTTCAAGTAGATTCAGCTGTGTTCACTTCTGATTTGAATGTGTCACTGGTAGATGGGACATTTGGTATGGCAGTACCTGAAGTGGCCATGGCAGAAGAACACTACGTCGAGCTTAGATTTGGACATGAGATGCGGCGCCTCTACAAGCCAGGACTCCCGTTCATTGGCAAGGTTTGTTTTCTGGATATTGCCCTTTATAACAGTCATCTAGCAAGACAATTTGTCCTTTACAAACCAATTCTTGCTGAATGTTTTCAGCACTGGTACAAATGAAACCAGTGGTGCACATTGTCACTATCTTGTCTCAAGTCAATATCACCCTCTGAAACACAGTGGAGCATCTTTCAGGTGTTCTGTGTGAAAAGATAACATTCCAGATTCCCAGTTCATTCATTTAATCCAGTATAAATCTCTGCTGGTGTATCAACATTTAGTAATTGCCACTACTAGTAAATTCTTAAAATGTACACATGTGCACATCTGCGTACTCTGGCAGACTTGAGCATTGCTCAAACAACTTGCAAATATGGTAATAAAATAGTTTTGACTCAAGTAGTATTTTATTTAATGACCATTCATAAATTTTTCCTGCAAGCTAGCCCATAAGCTAAACTGAATTTTTTGTGTGAGTATAGCATTATGTTACCAAATATAGTAATTGTAATACAGGATTTTAAAGATGCAATATCTTTCCAGCAAAAAAAAATTTGGTTCAGTGATTTCTGCCCAGACTGTCATTGTCTGATTTTATTGTGGTAATGTAACGATGCCTACAGTATACATTACATTGCGTAATCATTGTACACACAACATGCAGTCATTAATTCACTCATTCATAGTTTAACCAGCGAAAGGTTCACAATGGTTATGTACCCTTTAAATAACAATTACTGACCCTTGAAGATAGGTTGGATATTTTGGCCTGCAATGTTGATATGGAATTACCACTCTACGCAGCATAAGATTCCAAAATAACGCAGATCCCATTTGCACTGTGACAGCAACCTGAAATCACACATAACACCCATTGCTTCTTAAAGGTTAACTCGATACATATGATGTGATTGACTTGCAATCAAGGTGTAGGTTACTTTTTGTTTCTGTCTTATTATGATATGGGGTTTTGTATGTGTACAACAGGAGAATAAGACAAAATTCCTGAATGTAAGAACAGACTATAGGATTACCACTTTCTAACAAAACAATTGTCACTGCTGTTCTTCAGCACCTGTGATCACTTCACAGAATGATTTATGTGGATTTTGCAGGTTGAGGCAGTAAGTACAGAGAAGTCTGTTAGAGTGCGTGTAAAAGTATATGACAACACGACCGCAATCTATAGTCAGGATATAGAAATAACATCAGGCGAAGGTACATTTATTGTGCCAGCAATTCTAGCAGACAGCGAAGTTATCACACTACAGGCAGAATTGGTTTCAGTCGAGGGAAAGGAGATTGATAGCCACTATGTGCTGGCCCGTGAACCCATCACGAAATGGAATTCATCCTCTGATTGCTACCTGCTGATAGAAGGACTGGAACACACTCTGCAAGTAAGTGTAGGGGTAATTCCAATGGTAATAAGTTAATTTGATTAGGATAAACACACAGAATCTTCCTGAAAGAACTGACTATTTTATGCTGAATATAATGTTTATATAAAATATCTTATTACAAGTAAACCATATTCTGTTACATGAAGTTTAGAAGTTGAGGTACACCTGGGGTGCTGATAAATCCTTAGCCCGACCAGGAAGGAAGCATGCTCGGAAGCATGTCAGGGACCCGCGCGATTTCAACACCATCGAGACATGAGCTGTCATCAAGTTTTTTTCCTGCGAGGCAAGGCACCAAAGGAAATTCACGCCATTCTGACAGAAACATCAGCTTGTTTACTTCCTGGTTAGGCTAAAGACTTATTAACACCCCTGTGCATATATCCAATATGTCCACCACTGACCATCATATTATTTCAGAATATGCTCATTGTGCCCACCATAAGGAAAATTTTCCTGTCTTCCTCAAAATATAAGTACCAGTAATTTTGGTGATTGTGCATATTTCGCTGGCCAGATCTGTGGCTCTTTGACAAAGGCTGTTACAGATATGGTCCTTAAAACGGCTCACAAGAGTAGTTACAAATATTAATATCAGAAGACTGTGGTGGCCAGGACCACCATTGTTCATATTTACCTGTGATGTGGTTTCAGATCACTCAGTCCTGCAAAAAAGCATTTAAAATGTCCAAAACCGATTCACAGTGTGTGGCTTCGGTTGTCTTGTTGAAAAATGTTCCATTCAGATTGCAAATCCTTTCTTAGAAAAAGATAATAATTTCTCTTCCAGAAATGCCTTATAATTTTTACAGCATTCTCCCCTAGTAACAATGAGCACACAACTTGTTGTCCTTCAACTTCCATGAATTCTTTCCTCCACATTTTGGCATAGTGCAGTCAGTTCACACTGCTCTGATATATCCAAAGGCACCATTAAAATTGTTTACTATGGAGCCATTTTCTTCAAACCTAGAGTATGTTCCTACAAAACACATTACACAGTTTCTTGAAGAACATTTTGAATATTGAAATGTTGTTGTTAATTTCTCTGTGCTTCCACAATACTTTCACATTAAAAAACAATTTCACAAGAACACCCTCTATTCTACAATATATGACAGTGTTTCCCAACCAGGAACATCATTAGATGTAGATGACTGGAATCTATGAAATAGAAAAATAGGGTTCATGGGAATGCTTGGAATGTCTTATCTGTCTATTACTTAATTTTTTTTTCTGAGCAGGTTTTATCCATTCTCACTGTAAAGGTCTTGTTCAATGTAAATGTGACTTTAAAGTCAATGCAGTAGTATGGTTCCTGAACTAGCTGACACAATATATATATATATATATATATATAATATATTTATTAGCAGCATGCTACCATCCATCAGCAGTACTACATGCTTGACTTTGCATTTACATAATTTTTACAATTTACTTAAACAGCTAATATATCCTATTTAGGTTTGGCTATACATAAAATAATTATCTCCGTTGTGGTACATGTTCCTGTTTTCTACAATTATGTAAGCACTTTTGTT
>Ga0123357_10009056_pt1 | contig 12521 bp, 9 predicted proteins | sample TergutEmb28metaG_FD_89873 | JGI IMG/M metagenome (GOLD analysis project Ga0123357, IMG submission 89873) | Embiratermes neotenicus P4 segment gut microbial communities from Petit-Saut dam, French Guiana - Emb289 P4 | ecosystem: Host-associated > Arthropoda: Insects > Digestive system > Gut ... | reverse complement strand
TTCGGGAGAGTGTTCCTTAGGTCAAACTATACCGATATAACCCAAAACACCTATATCCAAAGTTCAATGGTTACGGAGATATTGGCCAGAGAAAAGTGTGGACTTCTTTGGTGTCTGCGTAGTGTACTCTGTCCGTGACGTGATCCGCTTGCCCTTCACCGCGACAATCCTGCAGTAGCCTGCAGCTCACAGCGACGACCTTGGCTTCAGAACAGGTGTTCGGAGTGTATAGTGGTTCGAAGTCAGTGGACAACTATGACTCGTGTTTTTGTAGTTCTATTTAATGGCTTTATGTCACTCACAAGTTACTTTGATGTTATTTACAGTTATTAACATTACAGAAACCACATATTCCTGCCAGTTTCAATATGTATTTGGTAATCAATAAGTGAGTAATAGCTGTCAAATTTTCAAACTTCTCTGGCCATTATCTCCGTAACTGTTCAACTTTGGATATAGGTGTTTTGGGTTATATCGGTATAATTTGACCTAAGGAACATTCTCCCGAAGTCTGGCACATTCCTCCTGGGACACCCTGTATATATTACATAGGATTAGACCATGCTGATGAATTCACTACAGCAGTGAAATAGTACACGCAGAATTAGGCCCACCAGATGCAATTTGGCTGTAAAATTTAAGGTATGTATGAGGTACATTTTTTAAATTACGCTAACCTTGCTGCCCAAATCTGTGTTGCAAAAATAACTGCAGTAGAAATAAATAAAAAAACAAGTACAAATTACATTTTCTCTCACTGAATATCAAAAGTGTTTGAAATAAAGATTATGAAATTCAAAATTTTGGATATATAATCTCCAGGGAAGTGATCATTAGGCACATCTATTGCAGATAGGACATTAAAACTGGTCTAACAAGAAATGAAAAAACGAACTGGATTCAGCACACTGTCCAATGGCAGACTTACGTGAAAATATGAATTAACATGCAGGTTCAACTGTCAGCTGCTCACTACGGAGGTCTGGGTTCGATCCCAAGGCAGTCCATGTGATATTTGTTGTGGATAAAATGGCACGTACACAGGTGTGCTCCAATTATTTTGGTTTTTGTCTGCTACTAAGATTACATCAATGCTCCAAGCCTGTTCGTCCATTTACCGTCAACATCATATAAGCTCAAAGTAACAGCACTGCTACATAAAACACTAGGAGAATGTCACCACCAATCTCAACCGTTTTGGTTGACACCATGCAGCTCATACCAAATGGGTTTTAGCTTAGCATTTAGATTGGAAGGTTTCACCAACAACCTGCTATTATATTCACATCACAACAATTTTAAAAAACAATGCTGTTTCTTGCTCCCTCCCTCTTTACACACTATAACAAATAATACAAGTATATTACCTCATATTCATAGTCCAATTTGCTGCCATCTGTATCCATCAATCCATCACTGTTTGTGTTGGACACTTCTGTATTGCTAGTCAGTGAAATAATATCTGAGCTAAGAGACAGCTTAGTATGTTGTTCCACCATCCTAATACTGTGCTCTGTGCTGTTCTTCTTTCTGACTAGAGCACTGTACTCTGCCACCAACACTGGCACATCTTGACCTAGAAAACTTTCTTTCTTTTTCTCTCTCTCTCTCTCTTGTTCTGCTTTCCCCTATTCATTTTCAAGGTCAGGGGAAGGGTTCACAAACTCTTACTCTGATGGAGAAAGCTGAATATGCCATTTCTTAACCACAGTAACAGAGACATAAAAAAAAAAAAGAGTATTAACAGCCTTACTAGAACAGACCCATTTAAATCACTGACATGGACTAACAATTTTTAAATGACAGACATGAAGGAAATATTGTCCACATGCATTCTATGCAGTTCTGCACATCTCATTATCCTTGCTCTAATTTATTACAAATCAATTTTTACAAAGACATCAAAAAATAACTGACCTGCATTTTTTTATGTTCATTTTACCAAAACATATTTCAATACGAGATATGGGACTCTTACAAGGTTTGCTCTTATGCACTGCAATTTTTTTTGTTTTGTTTTGCAAAATTAACCTTTTTGGGGATTTAATGAGCTAAAATAAACCAGAGGCTATATCTGACCCATATGCCAAGAATTCCAGCGTGCACTACAGCACTTGGTGTACACCCACATGAAATTGGCCCCCCTCCCATATATACTATTACTTTGTGACAGATAATGGCCACAAAGGCAAATTTATACCAATGCTAAAAAGGTAAAGATAACCCCATGAGAAGCCTATATAGGCACAGAGAATAGGTGCAGGTATAGCTTGGACATATTTGCAACCTTGGTGCTAGGAGGCAGTGGATGGTCAGCACCATGCACAGCCACTTTAGCTCCAGGAAAAATGCAGTACACATTGTACAGGAACCTGGTTGGGCCTCAGGGTTGGTCTGGACAGGCAATGAAAAATATCACCCCAACAGATTTGATCCCCAGACTCACCAGCATACCTATGGTAATGCACTACAAAATGAAGGCATGTGGTAGTGTGAAGATTAATTTTGGCACAAGATGTGTTTACATGATGAAACATGTTCTTACTGTCATTACTCACGGTATGAAGACAAGTTGTTCTCCAGACTCATTTATGGTGATGTGGAAAAGAGAATACTTCTCCAGGGCCTATGCCAAAAATTGATTTCTCACTGTGTAGGCCACAGTTCAATGTCTCAGTGACCTATCAAAATTCTTGAAATTATTATTATTTGTTACTAAATGTAGTCATCTGCCAAAACACTGTATCATTATGGGTGCCTAACACTACATGCAGTTAACAACATATCAACATTACACTTAGTACAATGAAGCTCAATTCTCTAACACAATGCATCATTATAATTCATATGATGTCACTGGAGAGAAACAGACCAAATAAACACAATTGAAATACTTTCAGAAAAAAAAAAAGTTAGGAGATTAACTTTTCCTTTCCCTGGCTTGACAATGCACTTTGTTACGCTTTATAAACATGGGTGAATGTCCTGCTTAGAAAGCACTGTGGCTGTACAAAAAATAAGGAAGGTAGCCTATTGTTGAAAAGATGAAATATAAACAAGGAAGAGGTTCCTTCTGTACATTCCTTCTCTTGGAAACATAGAAACCTAGCTTTTACAATGTAACTATCGCACACCATTGTTTATAACTACATTACATCACAATAAAGTCCCAATTCACAAAATATGCAATGTATGAAATTTTACACGACTAATAACAGAACTAATTACACCTACTGTCTTAAAAGTTGCGTTGTCAGGCTGAGGGGAAAAACAATTAATACACACATCTCCATGTGTTGGGCAGAACATTTACACTGCAAGAAGTAACAGAAAGATGGACACAATTGCATGTGAAGTGCATTAATTTGGACTTTTACCTAATAAGTTCAGGATAATTAGACCAGTTCAGGTTGGAGGAGGGGCATTAATATGTGTGGGATATGTAACACTCATTTGGTGTTAAAAAACAAAAAACGTGGTTCAGGAAACCTCAACTGAGAGACCCAGCATAACAATTGATCAACTGAATCTTCTGTTATTTAATGTTGCTTCTTAAATTGCATAGTGGGCATAACCTGTTCCCTCTTGGAAAGAAAAGTAAACTAACCTGTCATATGTATGCTGCTATACAATCTCACTGTTCACACTGAGACAACATGAAAATTCTGAGCAACACTACCAATATATTCATATAAACTATCAAAACATTCCCCTCTGTTTATGCTTCCAATAGTAGCAAACATTCTATATACGTTACAGTATAATAATTAACCCTCTGATGCCTAACGATCCCTATAGTGGTCGTACAGCACCGCCAACCTCTAAACGTTGCATTTTATATATTTATTCAACAAATATAGATACTGCATATTTTAAACACGGTATATACTCTCCGTTTTTTTCTCTTCAAAATGCAGTTTGTTTCAGAATTCTAACATATTTGGTTCCTGTATTATTCACGTTTTATATACAGGATGTGCTAAAATTTAAAAAATAATTCTGGTGCCAAAAGGTTAAAGAAGAGTAAGATAAATAAATTTTGGCATTTAATAAAAATGCTTAATTTCTTTAGTGTATGTGATATCCAAAAATTTAAAGATCAAGATATATAGAACTATAATTTTGCCTGTTGTTTTGTATGGGTGTGGAACTTGGTCGTTGACACTGCGGGAAGAAAGGAAGCTGAGGGTGTTTGAGAACATGGTGTTGAGGAGAATATTTGGACCTAAGGAGGGACAAGGTAACAGGGGATTGGAGGAGATTGCATAACGAGGAGCTAAATGATTTGTACTCCTCAACCAATATTGTGCGGGTGATAAAATCGAGAAGAATGAGATGGGCTGGGCATGTGGCGTGTATGGGTGAGGAGAGGGGGTGTATAGGGTCTTGGTGGGGAAACCAGAGGGAAGGAGACCACTGGGGAGACCTAGGCATATATGGGTGGATAATATTAGAATGGATCTCCAGGAGGTGGGATGTGGGTATATGGACTGGATTGGGCTGGCCCAGGACAGAGACAGGTGGCGAACGCTTGTGAGTGCGTTAATGAACCTTCGGGTTCCGTGAAATGTGGGGAATTTCTTGACTAGCTGCAAACCAGTTAGCTTCTCAAGAAGGAATCTGCACCATGGAGTACGTAAGTATGTGATATCACAGGTCATCCACTAAACCATGCATTTCACAGTATGCATGACATCATAAGTCGTTCAAAACCTACATTTAGAGACCAGTTTAAAAAGTCATTGTATAGAAGCAGGGGCATGCTGGAGAAGGGGAACAGGTTCCTAAACAGACAAATTTAAGGCCTAGAAAATTATGTCCCAGTTCTACGTGAGAGCCCAAGTGTCATGAAATTGTAACACAAACTGAATTCATACATAAAAATTATATGGCTCTCAAATAATTTAAGTGCATCATTTCCTCTTCTTTCTATTTCTTTTATAATTCATTCTTCACAATCTTTCTGTTATACAAACATTATGAAATCCAAGCAGTTGACAAAGAATAATCAGATGAAATGAGAAGTAATTCCAGAAGCATTCCAGAAGTTAATATGTGTGCCAAATAAGCATCAGTTTAGGCAGCTCATGCTTACAACTGACAGCAAAATCAATTAATTTCAGTGGTAATTAGGAAAACAAGTTTACAAAGGGATGGTCAGATATTTGGGATTCATCAAGTTTTCCATCAAACTCTTCACATACTTTTTTTTTTAAGCTCGTGGTTCCATGCATCGTAATTCAATGTGAATAAAAATCCAACAGATGAAACAGTATGCAGATATTTATTCACTGCAAAACTACTCTACATGTTTCGGGTGTCACAGCACCCATCATCAGGAGTATTAAAAACTGTATCCGGAGGCTGTGGTTACAGTTTTTAATACTCCTGATGATGGGTGCTGTGACACCCGAAACATGTAGAGTAGTTTTGCAGTGAATAAATATCTGCATACTGTTGCATCTGTTGGATATTTATTCACATCTTCACAGACTCTGTAACACCGAAAACCAGAACAGACTAGACAACGACCCACAATGAAATCACATTTAATTCCACAGTTAAAACCTGAACATGAAATCACAATATAACAAACCAACCATTTAAAAAATCAGTATGTTATTCAGTTATAAATTTCTTAAACTGAACTACATACATAACACCCAAATTACACACTCCAAAATATTCCATATTGCCTTACAAAATTATTACTTTGACAGCAAAATGAAACCACACTCAAATGAAAAGAATGAAAGGCATATAAAACACAACTTTGGTCTCAAAATAAAGCACAACTACATAACACAATTGTTGCAGTGTAAACTGCATTTTACATTTCAAAAAGCTGTATACAATATTAAAATAAGAACACCGCCAATACACTTTTCCACAGCAACAGTTATCTCTGTTAAGTATTCTGGTCACATAAACTTGAAAGCTCTAATTGACATTCTCCAATGTGACATGTTATAAATGGAACATGTAAATTTACAATCAAAAACTCTGAAATGTTTAAATAAATTCACCATAAATTATGTCAGAAGGTCAATAATTCTGAATTCATTGATTTGTTTTTGGTCATGCGACTTTTAACACACAAAGATTTCATTGCATTTAAACAATAACATCCACAAGTGAATGATAATTTTCTAATGATTTGTTTTTACAACAACAAAAAATGAGACACCTGACCATTCCCACAATTTGTATTCTTCTTTAATGATCTATGAGTTTTTTAAGTACCACATCATAATGGCATATGGGGGACAAATAGGTTAACCTTGGAACTGATGTTCCAGCCACTGTACCCCTGGAAAAGGTAATGACCATTACCACCTGATAAGATGCTTGGCCCAGAGCTGGGTTGGAAATCGGCAAGAGAATATTACCAACCACTGCTGGGAGTAGATCCCACCTGGCCAGCCAGTAAGTCCATATCTGCAAAGACTATTTACTGAAGCCTTTATGACGCAGGAGCAAGGTGGTCCACATTAACTGCCAATTCTTTCAAATACAGTAGTATTTCTTATAAGCTACTGCTTCCTTCCTTTGGGTCATTATAATGGAAATATGATACTGAAGCAGAAAGCAGTAGTCATTATCTAGTTTATACAACAGCAGTATTGTGGAATCATTCAGAACATCTTTCACACCTCATATTTTAGTCTCTGAAGTCTTTTACCAGAAAAGGCATGGGCAATGGCAATGTTTTCATATTTCCCACAATTCAAATTACACACACAATTTCTTTCTGATATACATACACTTCATATATATATATTAATATATACTGAGATAAAATACTTTTCCAAACAACTACAAATTAAATGACACACTTAAAATAATTACTTACTTATACCTTTGTACATACATGCATATGTTTATCAGTGTATTATATCACAATGCAAAACTACTGATCTTGAAATTAAAGCTGCCAGTCATATGTTATTCATAAGGTAGAGTACAAAGTACTTGAGTAATTCCATTTCATGGTACAAGCTGAAGATTGACCCAAATATTTATCAACAAAATATTACATTATAGAAGCAGAAATGCTGCGATAAAGTGACCCATTACTTTTTTTTAATCTTCGTAGTTGCACGGTGCATGTTGATGGTATTAAGTCCTTTATTTGTTCCAACTAATGCACACAAATTATTATAAAACTGTTAAACAGTTAATGTCATTTAAATAAATTTAAATACCGATAACTTCAAATAACAATACGTAACCAAAGTCGACACTGTAACTTCAGCGAGGCACAGGCTGAGAGCTCCCTGTCGATGGTTTATGTAAACCGAAACATGTTGGAGCAACTGTTATAATTTTAAATGATTTTAACTGTTTAACAATTTTATAATAATCTGTGTACATTACTTGGACAAATAAAGGATTTAATGACCCATTACTGTTTTACTCCAACATAAGTTGTTTCCTTTCCAGTCTTTTTGATGGTTTCAAGCAGCTGATCTGCTGGTAACGTTGAGGTAACAAGTACAGTCTGCTCTTCCAACAATATCTTGACACTTTCCACACCTTGACCTTCAAAATGAAACAATAATTTCAACCACCATAAACTACCAAGGTATTTCTTATTTCAACCTTATAACAAATAAATCAGCATCATTTCTCAATAGAAAACAAATGACATTTGAGGTTCTCACAGTGCTGTGTGTTTGGTCTTCTAAGATGTGCTGCCATGCTCTTTGGTACAGCAGCACAAATGTTTCACAGAAAACCTACTGGACCCTGATGACAAAGGCAGCAGGCCCCTCCACAACATTGGATCCCTCCTCAAGAATGTGATGCTATTTAAATGGTATTATCTGTCACATTACCTGGTGTCACATCCCGTAAGACAAAAGTCCAAAAATAAACTATTTGCAAAAAACCTACACACCCCAGGCAATGGACATCAAGAACTTTACCAAGTTTATTTTATGATAATCTCAGCACTTGGCAGTAATTTCAAAATTTTAGCAGTGAACACTATTAAAGTGCTTACGTGTAAGGAAGAATTCAATGAAAATGAACGTTAAAATGAAGCCCAGGGGATGTGTGATAGAGAAAAGTCGCCCAAGGTTGTATCCAAAGGCAGGTTTTGGCAGTGGTAACTTTGGAAATCTTTTGTTTTGTTTTCTACCAGAGAGGCAGTCAGCAACAGTGATGCAGGACAGCAACAATTCAAAGTATTTCTCTTGCGTTTCTTTTGAAACGAAGTAAAACATATATATGTTGCGACAAAATTACTGTTTTAGTCACGGATGCATTTTACATGAAAATTATCCACTGTATGTAAAGACCTAAGAAGCTGCACAGGCTGGTCCTGTCTCCTTATCACTGGGCATCAACTCTTTTTATCTTTCTACCCAAATGGTGATGCAAACACTTTTATACAGATAATGGGCAATGGTACAGGTAAGCATTTCTGTCATGATAATAGACCTTATCATAAATTACAGAACCAATTAAAGAGTTACAAAGTTCAAGTCCCATCTCTGATACAGTTCTTCACAATTTTAAATGAAATTTCTTATTTCATTTAAGAAACTACTACTACTACTACTACTACTACTACTACTACTACTACTACTACCACCACTACTTCTAACACCATGACCACTGTCAACACCACCAGTTGCTATCATCATCTTTGCAGTATCATTTCCCTGCATAAAAACAAACTAACCAACCAGCCAATACCATGATCCAATTATATATGTATTATAAAAGAAACAAAATTTTTCTAAATTCTTCCCCTTCCACTTTTAATGTAATACCAACAAATCTTGCTTGACCTTGAAAATCACTGCAGTGTCATTCAAGAATATAAGACTTAATCATAAACTAATTGCTGCTTCCCAGGAAATATTATTAGCCTACTTCCCATTTTATCATGAATGAGAGGTTTACGGTATTATGAAGTCATGTGTATGACTCCCTACAAGTCTTGAATGAACTGAGAAACTTGGTATAAAGACAAAGTCATTAGAGAACACTCCAAGTCAGCAACTTTGGTTTCCTACCACTAATAACAGCTCCAAGACAGCAATGCAAACTTCTGAGCTGGGCACAATACTAGTAAAACTTAATGTAGGGTCATTAAATTATTGTGGCATTAGATCGTAGGGAAAGATGCTACTTTGGTAGGTGTAATTATTGTTACTGAACATACAAGAATGTTTATGAACTATATGAGACACAAACTGAAACTTTGTGTTCAGATCAGAATATGTCTGACAATTCTGCATGAAACTGTTTGCAGGTCAACAATTACAAACACACTAATAGCTGAAAATGTTTATTATTACATCTGAGAACTTAATGTAGTTGGAAGTTATATTTGGGAAATTACAAATACACACATATGTATCATCTGAATGATAATAAGTGTCTGTTCTTTGTATTAACCTTGTCAGTAGAGTGACTTAGCTACATGTTGAATAACTGGAGAATTGTGGTTCAATTCCCAGCAGGAGTAAGGTTTCTTTTCTCCAAAGTAATCAGACCGGCATTGGTGCCCACCTAGACTCATAATTAGTACTAGGAGCTCTTTCGCCAAGCATAAAGCAGTCAGGGCATGAAGCTGACCACTCACCTCCATCTAGTGCCAAGGTTAAGACTCTCCCATGTGTTCATGTTGTGCACAAGGGCCAACTTAACCTTCACTTCTACCCTTGTATCAACTATAATACACACCCAATACATTACACAAGGGATAACCAAATAAACAAAGCGTGTTCATTTTTACAGAATGAGAAATCTTTGGAAAAACTGCATGCATCAAATGTGGACCACTCTGCTCTTCAAGAACTTGTATACTCTTGTACTTTGGGAACTTCTATACATGTTGAAACGCACTGGAGTGCTTCTCATAAATCTATAAAGGGGCTGAAACCTTAACTACGGTAATTCGCCCATTAAAACAAGACCAGGCTCTCACATATTGCAGCCAATGCAACTATGAAACTAAATACTCTTACAGCCATTGTTTAACAAACTCAAATAGAAATGACACACACTGCGTTGCAGTTTATATATATATATATATATATATATTTATTTATTTATTTATTTATTACCTTTCAGCTTGTCAAGAACTTTTTCCACGGATGAAGAACAACCAGTGCAGGTCATCGCCACTTTGAACTCATGAACCTAGAAACCAAATTTGTGTAATACACGCACCTGAATTCCACGTCGTATTCGTATTTGCGATAGTACTTCTCGTCTTACCTGAGCAGCCATTGTGTCGACTCTTCTGCTAAACTGTTACAAATGAATACAACTGTCTAACACACAATTTCCTTCCCGCCTGATTCACATCTGCCTTCATCAGCAACACATCTGCCAATATCATCTACGCCTATTGCAAGCTCTAACTACCATATCCATCACGCGGCGACAGCTGTTGTCTGTAACTATGCGAGCTTATATTACTCTAATAAAAAACATCCGGTTTATTGCAACATGGTTGGCAACAAACGATTCTCAAGTCAGGTCCAGGCCAAAGGGAAAAATGATGGTACATCAAGCATCGGACAAATGTTTTCTTACAGTATTAGCAACGAAACCACAGTTCGACAACGTCTTTAAACGTGACGAACATTGATCGAAACCGAGACTACAAAATCAAAAGCAAAAAAGTTGCGTAATTGATATCGCTTGTTCGTAATTAGTGTATTGCTTAGTCACTTTCGGTGCAATAAATTTACTAAAACCCTGTCAGTCTGATACCGTCATTCTCACAAAATTTCGAAAGCCACTAATTCGTCGCTACTTAACGGACTTGCAGCGATAGTTACATACTAAAGATCGTTGCTTTAGTTTTGACATCAATTATATGTGAACAGTGTACGCGAACTTGTCCTAAAATACATTGTATGCGAGGACTGTGTTTAAAATTCAGTTTGCGAACATCGTTAACGTTTTTGGCATCAATTTGCACCATGGACTCGAATTCAACGATAAGGCGGTGCTTATCCGTGGAAAAGTGTGCGACATGTCAACCATTCATTTACGCAACGAAGTTGGTAAGTTTAACCGTGCCCCTATCGGTAACTCCGTGAACTACGCGTGTGAGGCTTCGACAGTACTATATTCCGTTAAGCAGCATGGATACAGCCGCAGTACGTGCCATTCTTCACATTTTGATTGTTCGCTATTGAAATTATGGTATTAACCTTTTAAGGCCTACTGGTTACGTGATGCACCAACAGTTTAACACTCAACAACTGTACGCTCTGCCCACACTGTATTTATGTGTTTTGTATTTATCTGAGAACAAACAGCGACTTGTGCCACTTACATCATAAACTGATTGGTTTGTATAACCGAGTTGAAAAGTGTTTACTGCGCGGTACGGACTGGGCCTTGAACTAAAGCAGTCTGTCATTTGTCTTTGAAGCGTTAAAGGCCGTAACCCATCAACATACAGTGCCAACACTTCCAGTCACGTACTGGCAAAGTACAATGCAGTGCCAAATAGTGGTGCCAGTCAGCAGAAATATCATTCTAGCAACATGGGATTGACTTTTTTTTTGTGAATATTGCACAATTTAAATTAATCTGGTAAAAGTGGACTAAGGACATGATATGGGTGATTCTTAAGGTTCTTACGTTGTCACCAAAAATGTTGAAAATAATGGCCAGCGTGCAGAAGCATATTCACAGATCAAATAAAATGATCATAATTATATAATTTTATATATATATATATAGATCATCCTGATTACTTATACTGTACTCAGCGCCGTCGCAGTGAAGAAAGCGATCAAGTGATATTGCTATCAGAATGTTCAATAATGTGGTTTGAGGTTCTTACAGGGCAGATTGTGAACAATATTGTTGACTTGGATGTAATGCCGTATTTTATGGCACAAATCTATCCTTTAATCAGTCAATCAATTCAACAGTTTGAGGGTAAAAAATGAAATAACCCTTTAACATCAATTCCAAGACTTCATGTTCATCTTCGGCCCTTAGTTGGCTTAAAGCCAGGACGACATTAATTACAAAGGAAGTGCTTTTATACTCTCTTTGAAGCGAATAAAGTGGCCTTGAGGCTGCAATGTACAATGGAAATAAGGTCATTCAGTAGTACTTTTAACAGTGACTCACTTGTTACCAAGAATTACTTCATAGTTTTCATAGTCTGTGCCCATCACTAAAGGAACCACTTTGCCTGTCTCCTTTTCTAACAGTGAGCAAGATGAGGGATGTACGTATAATGTAACAATAAGGCGCGTTCTCGTAGCCACCGTTGCCGTGGAAAAGCAATAAGTATTGCATATTTTGAGTGTGTGTGTGTGTGTGTGTGTGTGTCCGTAGCCGTAGTTATCCAGCATGCAAAGTGCCTGTGCCGTGTTGGATTCACCTGTGGCTTTTTCAGCTGTACCATATTTTCCACATTATCTCATAAGGGGTCTGTTGTCGGGGGGGGGGGGGGGGGGGATATTAAATTATAAAAGTTGTTTTTTTTTTTTCTTTATTATCTTTTTTTTACTTTTCTTTCCTAACTA
>Ga0123357_10009055_pt1 | contig 12522 bp, 10 predicted proteins | sample TergutEmb28metaG_FD_89873 | JGI IMG/M metagenome (GOLD analysis project Ga0123357, IMG submission 89873) | Embiratermes neotenicus P4 segment gut microbial communities from Petit-Saut dam, French Guiana - Emb289 P4 | ecosystem: Host-associated > Arthropoda: Insects > Digestive system > Gut ... | reverse complement strand
GCCACTGGCTTTGCAGGCGCGTCTGCTGCGCGTGCTTCAGGAGCGCAAAGTCACGCCGCTGGGCGGCAGCAGTGAAATCGCGCTGGATTTCGCTTTGATCTGCGCGACCCACCGCGATCTGGAACGCATGGTGCGCGAACATGGTTTCCGCGAGGATCTTTATTACCGCATCAAGGGTGCCGTCGTCGCTCTCCCCGCATTGCGCGAGCGCGAAGATTTCGAGCAGATTGTTCAATCGCTGCTCCAGCGCTTGGGGGCAGTGGACATCAGCATTGGCGCGCCGCTCATGGCCTTGCTGCGCCAACATGCATGGCCGGGCAACATCCGTCAACTTGAAATGGTGCTGCGTACCGCGCTGGCTCTGCGGCAAGATCATGAATTGGTGTTGACGCCAGAGCATCTGAGCGCTGATTTCCGCAACGAATTACAACGCGGCGAAGCCGACCCGCCTCCGAGCGCCCCGGCAGCGTCGATATCCTGGCCCACGCAGGCAGCGCCATTTCCGGAACAAACGCCGCTCAACTGGCGGCTGCACGAGCAGCGACTGATTCGCGCGGCGTTGGCGCAACAGCATGGCAACGTGTCGGCAGCAGCCAAGGCGCTGGGCATGAGCCGGGCCACCTTGTACCGGAAGATGGAGCAGCTGGATTCGTGAACTCGACTGCGCAACTGGCAAAAAGATCGATGCTTGGCGCTCATCCCATGGTGGGGCAGGGCCAGGCTTGCTCCATGTAACGCATGGCCTCGCCTTCTTTCCCCGGCTTGCCCGAGGCGCGCTCCCTGCGCTGGCTTTATGGTTTCGTGCGCCTGGAACGCGGCGCCATTTTGCGCTTGCTCGGCCTGTCGATGCTGGCCACGTTGTTGACGCTGGCACAGCCCTGGCTGACCAAGCTGCTGATCGACCAAGGCCTGATGGCGCGCCGCTATGACGCACTGATACTGGCTTGCGGAGCGCTGATTCTGGCTGGTTTGGCGAGCACCGCGTTATCGGGGGCCACCCGGTATCTGCACACCAAGCTCTCCGGCCGGATTCTGTTCGCGCTGCGCGGCGACGTTTACGCCCATCTGCAAAAGCTCTCGCCATCGTTTTTTACGCATCGCCGGCTCGGCGACATACTGTCACGGCTCGATGCCGATATCGCGGAAATTCAGCGCTTTGCCGTCGATACCTTGTTCTCCGTGGTTTCCAGCGTGCTGGGGCTGCTGGGCACCGTGGCGCTGCTGTTGACGCTGTCATGGCAACTATCCCTGATCGCGGCCTTGCTGATCCCGCTCGAATGGGTCTGGCTGCGCTTCATGCGCCCGCGCATCGAAAGGCGTACGCGCCACACGCGCGAGAGCGCGGCCGATCTGTCTTCGTTCCTGGTCGAAACCTTGCCCGCCATCAAGCTGACGCAGACCTTCGGCCAGCAGCACGCCGAGCAGCGCCGTCTGGACGACTACGCGCAAAACTACCTCGCGCGCCTGTTGGGTTTGCAACTGACCGAATTCATGACCCAGGCGATTCCCGGCACCTTGTCTTTGCTGTCCCGTGCCATGGTTTTCCTGGTCGGCGGCTATTGGGTGATCCAGGGACAATGGCCGCTGGGTTCGCTGATCGCCTTCTCGACCTATCTTGGCATGTCCCTGGGGCCGGTCAAAAGCCTGCTGGGCATTTACGTGGTCATGCAGCGCATGAAGGTCTGCCTGACGCGGGTCATGGAGTTGCGCGAGGAACCCATCCGCGTCACCAGTCCAGCCTGCGCGCAAGCGCCTGCGCCGGGCGTGGCGGACCTGGAGTTGCGCCAGGTTGGATATGCGCACGACGGGAGCAGTCGTCCCGTGCTGCTGGGCGCGACCGCGCGTTTTCCGGCAGGCGCCAAGATCGCGTTGCACGGCGCTTCGGGCGCGGGCAAATCGACGTTGGTTGAATTGCTCCAGCGCCTCGAAGACCCGCAACAAGGGAGCATTCGTTACGGCGGAATTCCCCTGCCGGAGCTGGACTTGATGGCGTGGCGCAGGCGCATCGCCGTCGTCAGCCAAGACACGATCTTGCTGCGCGGCAGCATCGCCGACAACATCGGTTACGCGCGGCCCGATGCCACCCCGGAACAGATTCGAGACGCGGCGCGGCTCGCCGGTCTGGCTCCCTGGCTGGATAGTCTTCCCCAAGGACTGGACACGCTGATGGGCGAACGTGGCCAGCAGTTGTCTGGCGGGCAGCGTCAGCGCGTGGCGATTGGGCGCGCCCTGCTGCTCGATCCCGCCATCCTGGTGCTGGACGAAGCCACCTCGGCCGTGGATATCGCGCTCGAACGCCAGATTCTTCGGCAAGTGGACACACTCTTCGGCAACCGCACGCGCATTCTGATAAGCCACCGCCCCGAAACTTTGCGCGGAGCCGACCAGCATTGGCGTTTGCAAGATGGCCGCCTGCTTCTTTTGGCCGATGAAACCGTGCCAGCGGCGCTCGATTGCGCGACGCAGGAGCAGCCATGAGTCCGGTGGTGCGAGTGGGGCTCATCGACAGCGGCATCGCGCCGGAATGGATGCCGCGGGTCGATGCCGCGCAGGCTTTTGCACTGACCCGTAATCCGGCGAATCCGTCTTCAGACTGTGCGGTGCAATGCAGGCCGTTGGCGTCCGATACCTTGGGCCACGGTAGCGCCGTCAGTCGGCGCATTGCCAACTTTGCGCCCAGTGTGCGCTGGCATGTCGCCCAAGTGCTCGATGCCAGCGGCCGCACCAGCGCGTTGCAGATTGCTGCGGCGCTGGACTGGCTCGCGCAGCAAGACGTTCCGCTGGTCTGCATGAGCCTGGGGGTGCGCGCGGATCGCCCCAGCCTGGCGCGTGCCTGCGCCGATGCCGTGAGCCGGGGCATGGCGCTGTGCGCATCGGTGCCCGCGCATGGCGCGCCGGTGTTTCCCGCCGCTTACGAGGGCATGGTGCGCGTCACGGGCGACGCCCGTTGCGCGCCGGAGCAATGGTCCTGGCTCGGTACCGCGCAAGCTGATTTCGGCGCTGCCGCATACACCAACCCGGGCCAGCCTGCGGGGGCCAGCCTGGCCAACGCCGCGTTGTGCGGCATTCTGGCGGCCTGCATGACTCGCCATCGCCATTTCAGCATGGCACAGAATTTGCAGCATTTGCGCGAACGCGCGCCCATCCGAGGCAGACAAATCACGCCTTCGGCCAACGCGCGCAACCTCAGTTGACCCGCTGCTCGATTGACCCATGTCGCCATCGTCTTGTACTTGCCAAATCCTGATTCTGGGCGCTGGCCCTGCCGGGTGCGCTGCCGCGCTGGGGCTGGCGCACTGGGGCTATGACGTGGTGGTCGCCAGCCAATGGCGCCACTTCGATGCCATCGAAGGCGTATCGAAGCGCACGCTGGATGGACTCAACCAGGCCGGCCTGCATCAGGCCGCCAAGACGGCCATGGCGCCCACGGGCCGCACCGTGATCTGGAACGGTCAGGAAACCACGCTCAACCAGGAGCATCTGGTTGAGCGTCGCCGGTTCGATGAAGCACTGCGCCGTGACTTGTCGGACGCCTCGGTGCGCCTGGTTGCCGGACGGATTGACCGTTGGCGGATCCACGAGGCAGGCCACGAAGTCGAAATCGAAACGCAAACCGGCTCGGAAGTGTGGCGCGCCGATTTCGTGATCGAAGCGCGTGGACGGCTTTCCCCCGCGCACGCGCAAGGGCAGCGAGGTCCGGAAACCCTGAGCCTGCTGCACAGTTGGCGCACGGCCCCCGATGGGCGATTGGCCGCCGGCGTCGAGAGCCTGCCCAACGGCTGGGCCTGGATGGCGCACCTTCCCGATGGCCGCTGCTATTGGCAATGGACCATGTCTCCCCGGCATGACCCACTGCCGCCGCGCGAGCAGATCGCCGCCGCTACTTTGGCGTTGCGCCAATCCCCCTTGAGTCAACGCATTCTGGGCAGGCTGGCCGAAAGTGATGCGATCAAAGTTCATGCCCGCAACAATACGGCCACCTTGTGCCGTGACGTGGGCGACGCCCATTGGCTTCGCGTGGGAGATGCCGCCATGGCGGCGGATTCGCTGTCGGGCAACGGCATCTTCCAGGTGCTGTCCAGTGCGCTCCAGACACCCGCCATCGTCCATACGCTACTGCAACGCCCGGCCGATGCGTCCATGGCATTGGCGTTCCATCGGCAGCGCGCCGAGCATCTTTATTTGCACTTTGCGCGCGTTGGACGCGATTTCTATGCCGCCGAACGGCGCTGGACAACCGCGCCGTTCTGGCAAGAGCGCGCCGCATGGCCCGACGACCAGCCGCTGCACCAGCCCTCTGGACCGATACGAACCGCCATCCGCCCTGTCGTTGACGGACAGTACATCCGCCGCGCGGAAGTGGTCATTACCGATGACCAGCCTTTGGGCATGTGGCGCGTGGCCGATGTCGAACTGGCAGGGCTGATCCATCGATTGCAAGAACATCCCGGCGACCTGGCTCAAAGCGGGCGATGGCTGCGTGAGCAGCTTCAACATATCGCCCCGTCGGACCGGGCCAAGGTTCTGGGCTGGCTGCAAACCTACGGGGTGATCCCGGCAACGGCTCCGGCATCCGGGGTGCCGGCTTGAGCCAGTCTGTGCCGCTGCCTGGGCGAGCGTGTTTCTTCTACACGCTCATCACCACGGACTTGAGCTCCGTGTAGTACTCGATGGCGGCAGCGCCCATTTCGCGCCCAAACCCCGAAAACTTGTAGCCGCCAAAGGGCATGACCGGGTCGAGCGCCGTGTGGCAGTTGACCCAGACCGATCCGGCCTTGATGCGCGGCACGATGCGATGGGCCTGCGAAAGGTTGTTGGTCCACACGCTCGCGCCCAAACCGTAGCGCGAATCGTTGGCCAGGCGCACGGCCTCGTCAATGTCCGCAAAGGGCATGGCCACCAGAACCGGGCCGAAAATTTCGTCCTGAACCAAGGGCCCCTTCTGATCCACGTCGACCATCACCGTCGGCTGGACGAAATAGCCCGGCCCATTCGTACCGCCGCCGCAAGCCAGCGTCGCGCCCAGCGTCTGGCCTTGCTCGATATAGCCGAGCACGCGTCGCTGCTGCTTGGCCGACACCAGCGGCCCCATGTCCACCGCCGGGTCCAGGCCGCTGCCCAGCTTCATTTTGCTGGCGATGCCCGCAATGTCGCCGACCACGTTGTCAAAATGTTTGCGGTGCACATACAGGCGCGAGCCGGCGCAACACACTTGCCCCTGGTTGAAGAAGATGGCGCTGGCCGCGCCGGCCGCGGCAACGGCCGGGTCGGCATCGGCCAGCACGATGACGGGCGACTTGCCGCCAAGCTCCAGGGTGACGCGCGTCATGGAATCCATGGCGGCTTTACCGATGAGCTTGCCCACTTCGGTCGATCCCGTGAACGTCAGCTTGTCCACTGCGGGATTGGCCGCCAGCGCCGCGCCCGCTTCCGCGCCCACGCCACTGACCACATTGAACACCCCTGCGGGATAGCCGGCCTCTTGCACCAGGCGCGCCAGCCACAAGGCGGACAGCGGCGTTTCGTCGGCGGGTTTGAGCACCAGTGTGCACCCCGTGGCAAGGGCCGGCCCCAGCTTCCAGCAAGCCAGCAGCAACGGAAAATTCCAGGCCACCACGGCCCCCACCACACCCACCGCCTCGCGCCGGATGAAACTGTGAAAGTGTCCTTCGGGCATGAGCGGCATCGACACTTCCGGGGTCGTGCCCTCGATCTTGGTGGCCCACCCCGCCATGTAGCGCAGAAAGTCGATGCACAGTTGCACGTCCACTGCGCGCGCCATGGCCACGCTTTTGCCGTTGTTCAAGCTCTCGATCTGGGCCAGGGCGTCGCCATCGCGTTCGACGAGGTCGGCCAATCGCCACAACAGGTTTTGGCGTTCGCGCGGACGCGTGCGACTCCAGGCGGAATCGTCGAATGCCTGGCGCGCGGCCTGCACGGCGCGATTCATGTCTTGCGCCGTGCCACGCTGTACCCGGCATAACAACTCCGCAGTGGCTGGGTTGTACAGATCCATCGTCCCGCCCAAGTCTGCATCCTGCCATTGACCGCCGATCCACAGTCTGTGGGGCTGATCAATGAATGTCTTGACGGCGGGCAAAACGGTAACGGTCGCGCTCATGAAAATTCCTTCCTTTTTTGGGAATGTCCTGCATGAGTCGCCATGCGTGCGCGCATCTGCGGGCTTGGACGTTTCTTGCGTCGGCGCAAATCCTCACCCGGAGCTTGTACGGCCACGGTTCCAGTTTTGCACCTTGCATCACATCTCGATCCGCAGCACACACTTGCCGTTCGGCTCATGCAGAGGGGCTCAGAAACTGGCGATGCGCCAGGCACTTCCAGGTTAAGCAGTTTCCATACCAGCCACGATGTGCTCTCCTCACGCTTTGCATTGACTGTTGTGCGGACACGCTGTCCCGTCTCCGCCCCTGCTTGCAATTGTCTTAATTTGAGACATCTGTCTGGCGCTGTTGCAGGGTGAGACACTTTTGAGGTTGCCGAGGTGCATCTTCTCAATCGGGTATCCCCCCTTTCGATACAAGCCAAGCGGATAAACTGCATCTGATGTGAATTGGCACGCTCTTTGCTTTGGAAAACGAACTCGATCAAGAGCGCAAGAGCGTGGCACATCGCCATCGTCTTTGCAACGACCCATGGCATCACAAGGAGACACTGCCTTGAAAAAAGCTTATCTTGCCGGCATCGGAACCGTGACTCGCGCGGTGCTTGCTGTGGCAGCTTGCTGCGCATTTGGTGCATCGGCAGATGCGCAACCAAGCGATGATGGGGCTACCATCATGCAGAATAAATGTGTTGCCTGTCACAATACCAAAGCCTTTGGGCCGTGGGGGCGCATCAGCAAGCAACGCAAAACACCCGAAGGCTGGCTGATGAGTATTGCGCGGATGCAAAACGTGCATGGCCTTCAGATCAGCGACGAAGACCGCCGGGTCGTCGTCAAGTACTTGGCTGATCGGCAAGGTTTGGCGCCTTCAGAAACGCAGCCCGCACGCTATGCGCTTGAAGGTCGGCTCAACACCGTAGAGCACATAGGTGATCAGGAATATGTCGAAATGTGCGCTCGCTGTCATTCGGCCGCCCGTCCGGCGCTGCAACGTCGGCCTGAGCAGGAGTGGCGCTATCTGATTAACCAACATGTGGGCCAGTGGCCATCGATCGAGTATTCGAATCTCGGTCGCGATCGGGATTGGTTGCAAATTGCCCTCACTAAGATTGCACCTTACCTGGCCAAGACTTTCCCCTCCGATAGTCCGGCATGGATGCAGTGGCAAAAATCACAGCCCGGTCCGAGTGCCTTCATCGGGAGCTGGAGTTTCAGCGGCCACATGCCTGGGCGCGGCGATCTGCACGGTCAGATGCAGGTGCAATCCAGTGGCAAAGATTTGTACGCGATTCATGTCAAAGGCGAGTATGCGGATGGTTCGCCTTTCAATGGCAATGGAACGGCTTTGGTCTACACCGGCTATGAATGGCGCGGCAGTGTGACCATCGACGGCGTGCCGATGCGCCAGGTATTCGCCATGCTTGATGGACGCATGCAAGGGCGCATGTTTGAAGCCGAGCACACTGAGCGCGGTCTGGACTTCGTGGCGGCCCGCCAGGATGGTCCTGCCACCGTGCTTTCCGTGCAGCCGTCCTATATCAAGCGTGGCGCCGAATCGGTCCTGACCCTGGTCGGCACGGGGCTTAAAAGCCAACCGACCTTTGGCGCCGGCATCGAAGTGCTGTCCGTCGAAGGGCAGGGTGATGTCATGCAGGTCAAGGTGCGCGCCGATGCCAATGCGACGACGGGCATGAACACAGTTCACGTCGGCACGGCCAATGCTGCTATCGCTGTGTACGAGAGCGTGGATCAAGTCAAAGTGGAGCCGGCGTATGTGGTCGCCCGGATCGGCGGCAATGGTGGCAGCCGTCCCAAGGTTGAAGGGCGTTTCGACGCCGAGGCCTGGGGTAAGGACGATCAAGGCAAGGCATTTCGTATCGGAGCTTTGCCGGCGCACTGGTCCGTCGCGCCTTTTGATGATGTCGCCAAGAAACAACAGGATGTGGCTTTCGCTGGCGTCATGGACGCGGCACATGGAATTTTTACGCCCGGCGATGCTGGCCCCAATCCGAAACGCGAGATGCATGCAAACAACACGGGCAACCTCAAAGTGCTTGCCGATGTGCAGGACAGTGGACGCACCATAACCGGTGAAGGTCAGCTCATCGTGGCGGTGCAAACGTGGGTCAACCCGCCGATCCCTTGATCGCGGCAAGGAGCACTTCATGGAAGCTTGCCTGGAACTGGTGGCACACAACCTGCACGAAGTCCGGCTCGGCGATGGGGACAGGCGGCGGTTGCTGTTTCACGTGCCCAGTACCGCACTGTTCGAGGCGGACGAAGCCGTGGTCAGCATCATTGACGCGCTGCGCGCCAGCCGTTGCACGCGGGAAGAATTGCGTGCGCGCCTGCCGGCCGATCTCGAGCCGGGCGCGCTTGACGACTCATTGCAGGATCTGCGCGCTCTCGAAATAATCGTCGAACAGGGCCAACCGCTTTCGCCGGATATCCGAACCCAGCAGGTCAAGCGCACAGCGCTCAACACGCTGGTTCTCAACGTCAGCACCGGGTGCAACTTGAGTTGTACCTATTGCTACAAGGAGGATCTCGACACTCCTGGCGCAAGCAGGCGAATGAGTGCTGAAACGGCCCAAGCCGCAGTGGAAATGCTGCTGCGCGAATCACCCCAAGAGCCTCGCTACACCATCGTCTTCTTCGGCGGAGAACCGTTAACCCGGCTGCCGTTCATCAAGGACACGGTGGCCTACTGCGAGCGCCGCTGCGCCGAGGCAGGCAAGGCCGTCGATTTCGTGATGACCACCAATGCCACGCTCCTGACACAAGCCACGGTCGATTATCTGGATGAACATCGCTTCGGACTGACGATCAGCATGGATGGTCCCCAGGCGATTCATGATCGCCACCGCAAGACCGTGGGCGGCGTCGGTACATACGTCACCGTCAGACGCAAAGTGGACATGCTGCTCGCGCGCTATTGCAGCCGCCCCGTGGGAGCGCGCGTCACCTTGACTGCGGGTGTCACGGATGTGGAATATATCTGGGAGCATTTGTTTCATGAAGTAGGCTTCGCCGAAGTAGGCTTTGCTCCCGTCACCTCCGGTCCCATCGACACCTTCAATCTCGATTCCGCCGACGTCGCGCAGGTGTTCACCGGAATGAAGCAACTCGGCCGCCGCTATCTGGAGGCGGCGCTGCATCAGCAAAATATTGGTTTTTCCAATATGCACCAGTTGCTCGGCAACCTGTACCATGGTCATAAAAAGTCGCTGCCTTGCGGTGCGGGTTTGAAGATGCTGGCCGTGGATCACAGCGGCGAGCTGGCTTTGTGTCATCGATTTACCGGATCTGAGCTGCCTTCGTTTGGCAACGTGCAAATCGGCGTGGACACGCCGCGCCTGACGCAATTTCTCTCCGGGCGACTCAAGCGCGAAGGCACGGGTTGCGTTACCTGCCGTATCCGCAATCTCTGTGCGGGCGGCTGTTATCACGAGAGCTATGCGCGTTACGGTGACCCCGGCCACCCGACGTATCACTACTGCGAACTCATGCGGGATTGGGTGGATTTCGGCATCAGCGTTTATAGCCGCATTCTGCACGCCAATCCCGACTTCTTTCCGCGCTACATCGATACCAGAAAGGCTGCTTGAAATGAAACACCTCAAACCATTGAACGCCAAAGCCCGCCAGATCGAAAAATCTGAAGGCGATGACACTGTCGCCGACGTCGTGGCCATGACGTCTGTAGCCGGCTGCACTTCCACCTTTGATCCGGGCTGGGAGGTCGATCTCTTTGGGGGCGTGGCCTCGCTATGTCAGCCCATGGAGTCGGATCTCTACGGCTGCGCCGACCCCTGCTGGTGGCCGGCGCAAGTCCCAGACGTGATGTCCACTTATCCGAACTGGACTAGCAATGCGCCAGATTCTGCCCAAGACTGGCGGAATCTGGGGGGCGTTTTCCCCGCTGACAAGCAAAAATAAGTTGTTAAAGCCATCGCGACCAGGCTGCAATTCAAGGAGATCACACCATGACGTCACTTTTATCCCGCATCCATGATCATGCGCTTGCCGTATTGGCGCTTAGCGGTGCGCTCGGTTTAAGCACCGCAGCGTACGCGCAGTCCGCAAAATCCGACACGCCGCTGGTGTCTGGAAACGAGTATGTCGTCGTGGTCAACCGTCCTAATAATTTAACCTTTGTCGATGCGCAAGCAGACACGATTTTTAAAACCTGTGCCTTGCCGGATAATTTCAGTCCGGGCACGCTTCAGGTCAGTCCGGATCGGCGTCGTGTTTATGTACTAAATAACGATTTCGGCGATTTGTATGGCGTCAATGTGGATGATTGCAGTGTCGTTTTTCATGCTTCCTTGGGCATCAACTCGTCGGAACGCAGCAAGGCCATGTTCTCAATTGCTGTCAGTCGTGACGGCAAGGAGATCTACACTGTAGCCAACCCAACGATCATGGGCACGGAGAGCTACGAAGTTCTGGTGCCACGTCTGTTGGTATTTTCTACTGGCGATGGCCTTGACGCCAAACCGACACGAGCATTTTCAGCGCCACGTCAGACCTCGTTGATCCAAGTCGGCAACGATGGAGCGCTTTATATAGTCGGTCCAGATATCTATCGGGCGGATGCCAAGACCGGGCGTTTCGAGGTGTACCTGCCTTTGCGAAACTGGAAGCGCCCGGGATTCGGTGCGCCCGATGTGCTGGATGTATGGCCTTCGCAGACCCCGCAAAACACGCTGGATTTACTTTATACCGCTCCGCATTTCAAGGATAAAAATCAGGATCCAGCAACCGCTGATACGGTTTATGGAGTTGCCACCATCTACCTGAATACGGGGAAAGCCGAGTTGCTGGACTTCACGGATTTTACGGAGGTGTATTTTACAGACGCCCGCTCGCCAAAGGATCCGAATCTTCTTTACGCCGTACTTAAGCATCTCGATAAATTCGACATCCGCAATAAAAAACAGATGGCCAGCGCTTCGCTTGAGCACTCATATTATACTGTTTCTTTTAATAAGGATGGCTCTAAGCTTTATTTGGGCGGGGCTTCCAGTGATCTGGCGGTTTTTAATCCTGATACCATGAAGCAAACCGCCGATATTAAACTGTCGGGCGATATGGCAATCACTATGCCGCAGGTGTTTGTTCGCTGATGTGAGAAATTTTAAATTGGTAATTATAAAAGCAGGAGACATGTCATGCCGTCGGTTATGTTCAAGGTGCCTTTTTTTGCCTGTTATTTCATCGTGAGGCGGAGCGCATTGATTGTGTTGTCTTCCGGGTGTGCGCTGGCTCCTTGCATGGCACATGCTGACGCGGCGCCAGCTGGCGCGCCCAGCGTTTCCGCACTAACGGTCAGCGGCAATGTGACGCTGGCATCTGATTATCTGATGCGGGGGGTTTCGCAGACCCAGCATAAGCCGACCATGCAGGGTGAAATTGATTTTTCTCACGCCAGCGGTTGGTACGGAACGATCTTTGGCTCCGGCGTATCCAATGCGGCCTATCCAAACGGATCCGGTTCTGAAATTGATCTTGTCACGGGCTGGCAATTTTCATTGCCTGCCAATCTCGGTCTGAACGTTGGTTACTTTGCTTATTTTTACCCTGGCGCTCATACGGCCGACGGCATCAATTCAAACACGCAGGAGGTCAAAACTGCACTGAGTTACGATACGCTCAGTGTTGGTCTTGCAGTCGTTACCAGCAATTACTTTGCTGGCATTTACGACTATGGTGCCAATAGGAGGCCAAAGAAAAGCCAGGGATCGCTGTATCTGGAGGCCAACTGGAATCCCGTGCTCGCCGAAGGTGTGACGCTCAATCTGCATGCTGGTCACGAACAAATCCGCAGGGCCAATGACTTCAACTTTTCAGATTACAAGATCGGCGTCACGGTTGATGGCAAGCGCTTCGGCATACCCGGCTGGAGCGCCTCGCTGGCGTGGTCGTACAACAATGGGAATCGCTCGCTGTGGACCTTCGTCAACAGTGATGGCAGCAGTAAAGTTGCAGTCGGATCCCGCGTGCTGGCAACGATCACCTACAGCTTTTAATTTCATAACAGAACGGATATAGAAACCTGCTGCATGGTTTCTGGGGCGGTCTTTCGCACGGCCGTTGCCCGGACGCACGCTGGGTGGCTCGGATCCGATTTTTTTGTGCGTCCGGCATGGGCGCATTCCTGGAGGCGCAAGTCCTCTCAGCAAGCTGGCCGCACCGAACAAAGCGCGACCGCATGTGGCAAGGATGCTAAAGTGACGCGGCAAGCCATTGAAATATTGAACTAGGAGGCAACACCATGACACCGGCTCACGCATTCGTGCAGGCACGCGACTTTTTGTTGCGCCACCGCACCGACTACGACACCGCCTACCGCGACTTCCGCTGGCCGGCGCTGGACGAGTTCAACTGGGCGCTCG
>Ga0123357_10009051_pt1 | contig 12522 bp, 11 predicted proteins | sample TergutEmb28metaG_FD_89873 | JGI IMG/M metagenome (GOLD analysis project Ga0123357, IMG submission 89873) | Embiratermes neotenicus P4 segment gut microbial communities from Petit-Saut dam, French Guiana - Emb289 P4 | ecosystem: Host-associated > Arthropoda: Insects > Digestive system > Gut ... | reverse complement strand
TGACAACGGCACAGGATGGTGGTAAGGTTGTCAGCCTTACGCACCGGCCGCCTTTAACCCCAGGAAATGCTCCTGGTACTCATTTCTGTTAGAGGCTGAGTCGACCCCAGGGCCATAGTGCGATCGGAAGGATTATGGCAATGAAAAATTCCAATGACACCATCTGGAATCGAACCAGCGACCTTCCGATTTGTAGCACAGCGCTTTAACCACTGTAACTTTGGCCAAGTAAAAACTAAAAAATAAAGAATAGGAAAACTCTACAATTGAAATATCAATCCTGATTTTAAATAGTAACTTTATTTCGTAAATCTACTAATGTCTTCTTGTTTAATACATTTTTACATAGAGCCGAAACATGTAACACACTTTATACATTATAACTATTGTTTACGGTACTTGTTTTGATGGTATATTACTTTATGTTTTGTTTTAGACATATTTTAATGAAGTTATTGGATATAGTGTTTTGTAAAAATTATTTGAGCGGGAGTGTCAATAGTACGTATTATAATGGAAACGGACGAATTCAAGTCGTTCTGCAAGTAATGCCTAAGTAGTGTTGGAACCAAGTAGATTTCGGGCACTAGGTTTATCCGGGAATGTTCCGAAAATTCCGAGGCGTGCTGACAACATATTGGGCTCTAGAAGTGTCAGTATACAACACAAAGAGGGCACAGGGCGTTCCTATGTCGTGAATCAATTACCTTGACACCGACATGACGGTAGGTGACATCGAATTAAATGGAAAGTCACACAGGTTGAACTAAATGGATGGTTGTGTTCAGTAAAGGGAACACCAACATTACCAGAGTGCCCCTGCAGGTACCACCAATCTATCCCCCATCATTCTTACCCTCTCTCAAGCATCACCTTGGTCTTCTATGCCTTACTCTTCTCTCTGTAGATTTAAATTTCGTGTCCTCTTCGGCCGTCTGTTATCAGCTGTCCGTATCATGTAAAACAGTCTCTTTAGTAGAATCTGTCTACATTTTCTCCCTTCTCTCGGCTTTTTAGACGTGTATATCTTGCAAGGCGTCTTAGAGTTCATTTTTGGCCCTTCTGTTTTTTTACTGCTGTTACTCTATATATCTGCATTACTACCATATCTTAAAACAGAATTATATTTTATGTAATTCGAGAAATTTTATTTTCTGCATAGAGTGTGTACTTAACAAATATTTGCGATTTGGTGTTCTCAGAGCATTTTCAGGAAAATTTAAGCCTTGGGGGATGTTGCGCTTTGTCGATGGACGTTTCTCACGTTTCGAAGGGTCATATTGATTTATCTTCAGCGTCCAACAGCCAAAGAAAGGTGTTTAGCCTGGGAGATGAAAGTACTAAGATTCTTCTACACGTTGGGAACTATTTACTTAATAATACAGCATACCATACCAGAAAAATTTTATAATATTAATAATAATATTGTTGTTGTTTGTCGTATTCCATAGCCCTCCCGTAGGCTGAGACTGACACATTTTCTAATGTTTAAACGAAACTGCATTTTTCCGGCTGATTTATTTTCTAAGACAATGGAAATATTGAGTGTAATGATTTTAGTAAAAAGGAATTTTTTATTGTGAGAAAAACTTGACATGAATTTTCTGCGTTTTAAAATTAGGCACGTACACTTCCTTTGTTATTAATTTTCTACGACTACTACTATTACTACCACTACTACTACTACAGCTACTACTGCTACTGCTGCTACTACTGCTACTACTACTACTACTGGTACCACCATCACCACCACCACCACCACCACCACTACCACCACTACCACAACTACCACCATTACCACCACTACTACTACTACTACTACTACTACTACTACTACTACTACTACCACCACCACCACCAGTACCACTACCACAACAACAACAACAACTACTACTACTACTACTACTACTACTACTACTACTACTGCTGCTACTGCTGCTGCTACTGCTAAAACAACAACAGTAGTAATTACGTAAAAGTAGGAATGAAATATAATTCAATAGAAAGATATAGACTTTATCAAAGGAATGAAAACCTTGAAATTGTATTAGAGAACAAAATTGCAGGTGTAATGGAGCAAAGAGATAATGCGAGTATAGTAGCTGATGACATGCCAACGCACGGGGCTTACTTGCTGCTTTGTTCCACCATATTTTGTAAACGATATAGTAGAGTTATACATACATTTCAAGACCACAACATTTGAAATAACAAATTCGGATTTTTTTGGAGGGTGGGTGAGGGCTTAGTGAAAAGAACCATTATAGTATTTTTCCTGAAAGATTGAAGAAAACCACATAAAATTTAATTTAGATTAGCCACATTCCGGAACCAAACTCGACCCGCGACATCCTGAATACGAAACTCTTCCACCGCAGCCTTTGCAGAAATATTGCTAGGAAGCGAAAGAAAACACTTGGAAACTCATAAAACTCGCATCCCTTCTACAGAAGACATGGTATTATAGCGCTAACGAAACAGTACATCAGTTCAATGAAAAATTGTTTGTTTCACCATTTCAACGAATTAATTTTGTTACCCTAAGATGGCTTTTTAGCCGAACATATTTCACGCCTGGTCGAAAATTAAGCATCGAGTGTAAAAAATGAATCCACAGTATATTATATCATATTACTGACAGAATAAATGATAGTCCAACGCATCTGTGCAAGCTTAGTCTTTTATAGGCAGGCCTAGTATTCCATCATGTTCCTGAGGTCCCGTGGTCAGGCCAGAGATTGGTTCTTACAATTGAGTATTTTCGTTACTGTCGCAGTACAAGGTAAATATACGTGTACTTCGTTATGGAGTAAGATTTTTCGCGTAGTGTTACTTGGGCCATTCTAGTGTTGAGAGAAAATGTCGCAACGTCAAGAAGTGGTAATATCCTGCTACAGGATGCAGGGCCACCCTTCCGGGGAGACCCCCGGGCCGCTCCAAAGCGGAAACTAGAAAACAATGAAGTTAGAAGGAAGTCGACTGGAACTGAAATGTTCTATAAACTAAATGTATAATGTTTTGTTTTCTGCTTATAATGAATTGATTTTTGTACAATTTTTTAATAAACTGCACGTTGTGAACATTAAGAAGACGTTTGTAGATTTGCCAGCGTTCCAATCGGGAAGCGAGAATTCAGTCTTACTCATAGAGTGATAAAACGCGAAGAACTTTATGTTGACAAAAGCGTGGCTTGAGAGTATATCAGCATTGCTTGTGGATTAATTTCACGTTAAACTATTTTGGCGCTTTGGGACTTGAAGAGGTTTGTAGTGATGCAGCACTGTCAAACGTTTAATTAGCCTATCTGCCTTCGAAAAATTATAAAATAAAGTTATGGGGATATTCGTTATCACGTATTTTCCTTTAACTGACGCTAATAATTTTCGTAACTTCGAGTATGTATGATTTATTACATAGACTGGACATTGTACGTATCTAACAAAATCTTGTCACAAAGTGGATCGGTTGCGCGTATTAGATCTAACTCGCTGCAGGCCAATGTGTGTAAACTCCGAACTATGCAGTCTGTTACTGGGAATCTACAGTAAACCTAGGGTAGATTTAACCGTGTAAAGCCTAGTGTTTGCCATGCATACTACCCGATTTAACATTCAAAAATTCTGTTTTCTGCGTACTGTGTACGGATCTCTGAACAAACAGCGACATCTGCCTGCCCAGTATTAATTGATAAGTTTTTATAACCGAAAGGAATGGGTTAACTGTGCGGTACGAGCTGAATCTTTTAATCCAATCCGTGTTAATCCCAGTTTTTCAAGAATAAGAGTTATATATATACATATATATATATACATACACACACACACACACACACACACACAGACAGAGGGTGCCAAAAAACGTATACACATTTTAAGAAAGGGAAAAAGCTGTATTAAAATTGTAATACTCAGTTTATACCGATAACAAAAGATGAATACAAGTCACGTGTGACTTCCGCAATTACAAGAGGTGCTCAAAGTGGCTACCATCAGCGTCTAGACACTTCGAAAAGTAATATATAGATAAAGTCTTAAAATGTGTATACATTTTTTGGCATCCCTGTATGTGTGTGTGTGTGTGTGTGTATATATATAGACACACACAAACACACACACGTTGCGCAATTAGTATTTATCTACCAGCAGAATAAGTCATGTACAGACATATACACAGTGTGCAATTTCATCACTAACACAGAATGCCTTGCGCCCTGTCGGCAGGCCGAACTCCTTATTTTTTACAGGGCATTTTGTTGTTTATTTCTCCAGGACAGTGTAGCTAATGTTGAATAGTTCCTGTTTTGTCAAATGAGACCCGTCGTGAAAAGGCTCTTTTTTTCGTTTTTGCACATTTTCCGATTTGCTTCCAGACTGTTAATGAAATAACGGGACAAATTATTCTAAACACAGCGTCCGGTATTGACATTAGCTTCGCATCGGTAAACTTGTGTGTGCAGTAAATAAAAATATGTTCAGTACGTTACATAAAATCACAAAAAAGCGCATTTGCAGAAACAAGTATTCCATTTCATAATATTTTAATGTTTGTAATTTAATCGATTCGTGGGGTTACCTTGGTTGAAGTCATCATCGAATATCTTTGTGATGCTATTTTTGTTTCCAAACGTTTTTCATATACACATTTCTGTTTCAGTATTTTTAGACACCATCGTAAAATAGTTGCAGGAAATTACTATATGTCTAATCAGTCTATCCGCACGGATCAAGTCGATTGCCACTGGCCGGATTTACAGGAGCTTATTTTTGGAGATTTTTAATTAAATATTTCGAGTAAGTTCAAGTTTCAGGAAAATCGGAAAAGAATAACACATACTTTACATGGAAGCCTACTCACATTTGTATTATCATGCCGTTTACGAGATAAGTACAAGAAATCGGTAGAGCCGGCGAAGAAACCGTTAACTCTGTAAACACAGTATTGCTCCACATGGATGCGTATTTCGTGGCGTGTAATATTCATTTGCACTGTGCTGCACGGTGACGGAACATGACCGTAAATGCTGTATGTTCTACGACTCAAGTAAAGTGGCCTAAATAATAACAATAATAATAATTTACTTTTTTGTTTATGAGGAGCTTCCTGTTTGATCGAGATCAGATACGGCTAGTATGCAGCAAAATAAACTACCATGTCAGAAAAACTGAAGAAATAATTTATTATCTGACCAAAATACGTCACTTAGTCGCTGACTAAATAAACCTGTGACTAACCGACTAATTAAACATTTAATTCCGTAACTAACTCTCATTTGAATTGACTGAGTGATTATTTATGTAACTCTCCAGTCAAAGGAACAATCAACTTACCATGTAAGGTATGGTGAAGGTTCTTAGTTGATGATTTGAAGTCTATTAAATTAATCCAGAAATTCTTGCTTTCCGCGAGACATGTCATAATGCAGGCTGACGGCATTTTTGTCTTAATCTCAGCTTCTGTTATCTTGATACGGTGATTGTGGCAACCAGCCTGTACGTCCCTGTTTCTGTTCCCTGCAGGGGCAGAGATTTACTCCTACCGTTCTGCCTATGTATTCTATAGGAAACCCCATACTTACATACTCAGAACTCCTTCTACCGCTGTGCCCATGCATTCTGTAGGAACCCCCATACTTACATACTCAGAACTCCTTCCACCGCTGTGCTCATGCATTCTATAGGAACCCCCATACTTACATACTCAGAACTCCTTCCACCGCTCTGCCTATGTATTCTATAGGAACCCCCATACTTACATACTCAGAACTCCTTCCACCGCTGTACCCATGCATTCTAAAGGAACCCCCATACTTACATACTCAGAACTCCTTCTACCGCTCTGCCCATGCATTCTATAGGAACCCCCATACTTACATACTCAGAACTCCTTCTACCGCTCTGCCCATGCATTCTATAGGAACCCCCATACCTACATACTCAGAACTCCTTCTACCGCTCTGCCCATGCATTCTATAGGAACCCCCGTACTTCCATACTCAGAACGCCTTCCACCGCTGTGCCCGTGCGTTCTATAGGAACCTCCCGTTCTTCCATACTCAGAACTTCTTCCACAGCGGCGAAGCAAACGGACCATGAAAATGTTCATTCATCTCCGTACAGCCGCCAGATACGAAATGCGCTTAACTGAATGCATCCTACGCCACGCTTAGATTTAACTTTTACTATTAAAGTCTCATCCTTCGGGACCCCAAATGCTCCACGCTCTTGTTTTTTTCAATATCCGTCTCTCCTTCAGTTTACAGAGAGCTGTGGCGCCTCCCTGTATGTTATTAAACCCCCTCATGTGGCCAGACCATTTCTCTCTATCATAGATTGGACAGTCCACGCCTCATTTAGCACAGATGCTCTTATTTTCTCTTTGTCTCTTTTCCGTTGTAGGCTTTTTCTGTGGTCAGACTTACACTGAGGGGAATACCAAATTTGATACCATTTCCATCAATGTTTGTTAGCCATGGAGAAACAAGAAATACATAAACATTTATTTGTCACTGGGAACGAGCGCTTGTGTGAATCGCGCGCGCGTGTGTGTGTATGAATATTATTACACGTGGCTGTAAACTACACTGAACTGCCTGAGAATAGGATTCCATAATATATTAGGCAAGTGACTGACTGATTACCACGCCATAATTATATTAAACATTTTTCAAGCTGTAAGATAGGCCCATATTCCATATTGCACACTGAAAACTTTTAGCTTTGGTTCTGCACTATTATTTAGGTGACATTATCATAAGGGAAGATCGGCATATTCCCGTATGTTACTCTGTGTTATGATACCATGCGTTATTAATGGTGCACACCAAGCTGTCGAAGGAACGTGCCGCCTGTTAAGGATGTCGTCAGACACCACCAAATCAACACGTCATCTTAAGATATAATACTAAAATTCAGGATTTGGGCTTCGATGTCGTAAGCGTCAAGAATATGACAGCCAAACGAACCTGTCTTGAGGGCCGTATAATTACGACATCCGTGTCCTCTACCTAGTCACTGGCAAGCTACCAGACGTCACAAAGTTTTCTGCCTTACCTTCCTGACAGACATTTTTTATAAAGGTCGTAGTCTAGAGTCCCTAGGCTGTGCCACAACTACCAGCGCTTTGTCCACATCTGGATCTGCTGCAAACAGTCCCTACGATATCTGTGGTTCTGGTCATCGCTACCAAGGACGCCGGTTTTCCGAAATGTTGCAACTGAGAAGCGCAGTATTCGTGCTAACAGGAGTTGTAGCTGCTCCTAGGAGTAGCTGGGGAGAGGGAATCTTCCAGCCTCGAAAGACCGTGTATTGAAACTGGTTGCATCAGAAGGACGCCGAGCGGCACGAGCCCCTGTACAGAGTATACAGCGAGCGACCAGATAGTAAGAAGAGGGCCACGAACCAGCAAGAGCAGTGCTCGTGAGGAAGTGATAACACTCGTCCCTACAGCGTGGAAAATCCTGACTGGACTACGGACATCAGAGACAGAGGACGGCTTTTTTTGGCATCATTATGAAAGCTGTCCGTGGTTTGATCATCAGAAAATAAGGCCTGCCTTCGTTGGACGTGAAGTAAAATCCGCACTTCTCTAATCGACTGATGCCGACGCACTGAGAGGAGGTTCAGAAATGGGAAAGAAGCAAGTGTCTCACTGTACATTTTCACGGTCGCAGGAAAATTACCCTGAAACAATATAGCCTGATCAATGACAAGTAAAATGTTGTCTTTTATCTGATATCTTAGGAATTCTTTATTGGGGGTTTCTCTTTCCATTCGGGATGAAAAAGTTGGATTTTAGGGATGTGATGAAGAGAAATTAGAAGAGATGAGGTGGACATGGATGTTACTCCTAATGAAGCGCAACATAACTTAGTTATAACAGTTTCTGCCGAATGATCACAAAATTTAAATCCAAATATATTCGTCTTAATTTCTAATGTATTTGCATACCGTAAAATGTCAGAAACCGACTTCAGTGGCGTCTGCTTGTTGAGTGTCTTCTGCGGCCCCTAGAATGCACTGATATTTTCATATACCAGTTCCTTAACCTGATCTGGCAGTCCCTCTCATACAACATTCGAAAGCTAAAATATCTTACATTTTAAAAATTTAGATATTGGATCTTTCCTGTTATAAATCCAACACTCTGTTGGCTACTCGCCCGTAGAGGCGCTGCAGCCGTGCAGTGGTGGTGCATGTTGTAGCAGAGTGAGACCAGACTGACGTCTAACGTAAGTCCGTCTCGTAAGGAGGGAAGGAAATACGCATGACAGAGAAAGACTAGCGTAAAGTCCAACCAAAGCCTTTCTCGTGGCGGGGTTATTACAGGAATGTTCCCAGACATTTCCCTGAAATTTCCTCAAGGTAGGGGTATCAAGAATTATTTTAATGTTTTGAAGGTAAGTGAATAATTTATTTAAAAAACGGAATGTTAGATAATATATAAAATATGTTTTGAAAGCCAGAATGTGGAACATTATAATCATAATGGGAGAATCTGACCGAGTGCCGCTGGTTAATGCAGACAGTAACCAAATGTCAGGTGTCTAGTTTCATTTTTTGAGTAATCTGACACCACGTACACTTAATCCGGTTGCGCTGCAATGTTATAACTGTATGCTATTTCCTGGGTTTTATGCTTGGAGTTATAACTGATCCATGGCTATGTCCGCTTAAATGGCTTTATTCACACATGCACTGTTGCAGGCTCCGAATTTTATTACTGCTGTTTCTGTATTATAACCTTACACTGCGCTATGTAGACTGAGACACTGACATCGTCATTAAATAGACCGTATAATGTTACATAAACACTCAGATCTTCCTCTTGATCCTCCTTGCATTGGGCGCCACCAAGCTAGGAATTGCAGTTAGGTCCTTTATAAATCTGATAGCTCTGGGCATCGCTGTCAATGGTGACGGGCTTTCGGGGGTTAAAAGGGGATGGTCAGCTAGTTAATCAGTTGGCAACATGAGCTGTCGGCGCGTATCCTCGGTGGTCTAGCGAGCGGATTAAGTTTAACCCAACGGGGTTTTAATGGACGATATCGAATGAATCATTATGATTATTAGAGGGGAGCAAACTGCATCTAATTTGGAAAGTACTAGGGATTTGACTGGGCTTTTACTCTAACAAGATCAGCTGTTGTGTTTAAATATTTTTTAACATTATTATATTGTATTTTATATTATTTTACTTCACATGTTAATTTTTCACTGTGTGTAACATGAAGGAATACGGGATAATGAAGGTATAGCTCCATCCATTCTTTACCTTGGCACCAGATAGAGTTAAGCGGCGAGCCTTATGTCCCGAACGTTTGAACCCCCCCCCCCGATGAGACCCCTATTGCGGAGAATGGTAAGGCTCCACAGCCGGTCTTGTCGTTTTTGACATGAGAAATATCTCTTCCCCCCTGCCGGGAGTCGAACCACGATTCCTTTATTATCCAACCAATAGCCTAATCATAGTGCTATTCTGGCTTGTTTTTTATATATTATAGTGTTCAACCGTTCCTTCGTTACATAATGTTCATGCATAGATCTTTTCATTGAGAAATTATTCCAAGTCCTCGTCAATTGAAGTATACACTTCAGAGTATCGGAAAAACCAAAATCGGCTTCGTTATAAAACATGTTCTACTTGAAGCAAATATTTAATGTCTTTACAACAGGAATTTATAATACCCGAAAAAGTGTTTGGGACTTCGAAGAAACTTTAATAATTTCTTAACACTTTGGCCTGGCATACTGAAAGTCTGAACTCTAGCTGAAGAGTCTATTAACAGAAACAGCTTCGTGTTCTTATGACATTTAGACATGGAACTCCCACGAACTCTGTCCTACCATGCCACTGATTAATCAATCTCTGACTCCAGTGACTTATCAAGTGACGAAAGTTTGTGACACAGGTGTGGGAAATTTTTGGATGTTTCTATTAAACTGTGCTTCTGTGTAATCCTTTCAGTGCTAAGGCATTTCAGTTTGTTCTGCTTTGAAATCTGCTGTTAGTTTTATAACTTATAAACAGACTATTTGTGGCCGTCAGTAATGGAAAATGTGATCCAACACGGAAATTCACAAAGCAGAATACCATTTCTTTGAAAAACTCACTGGGGGAAGGTTTAATTTGTTTAAAAAATCTCCAAAGGAAAACCTCGATTCAGTACTGAAATTCGGTTACATGAAAGAAATTGCAGGCTCTTTCAAAGTCTCCTCCACTCGGATTGGTCGATTTTGTGTATCGAGGTTTAAAATGAGTTCTGAGAGAATGTGGGATGGTGGGAGAAGTTAGATTTTTGGAATGAGCATTCAATCCGGGGATTATATGACCAGTGACGAGAAAGCGATAACAGAGCTCCGCCGTGGGACAAAGTTTAATTAAACTCCCCCTTCATTCGTGGTATTAACATGGGTTGTGGTGTTTATGAAGTTATATGGACGCGACAGTGGCAGATTATGGCTTATAAAATACTCATTAACAATTAAATGAAGTATTTTTGGTGACCTCTTTCTTTGGTTGTTGGCACGCATGTAAACAGTAAACGTTTTAGAACTGTTTATCTGCTGTATTACGCCGACCGAAATGACAGGTGAAATGAATTGCTGCTCTGTGGGCGCGAAGTGGTAATATGAGAAGAAGTAAAGTAATTATATTAAGTGTGCCCAAACAGTAGTAAATCGACCCGTCAGTATTCCGTTTGTTCTTGCCTGTAGTCGTAATAATAATAATAATAATAATAATAATAATAATACCCAATATTGGCAAAAGAACAGTACATAAAAAGACATGATAGAGTGTGTGCACAACTACACTTCAACATATGCAAGGAAACAGGGGTACAATTGGACAAAAACACTGGTATGAACATATTCCAAAATCAGTAGAAACAAGTCAAGGAGGCATCAACAAGTACAAACTGAGAGAACTATCCCCAACAACAAACCAGACATTATAATCCGCGATAATGAAAAGGGAGCATATATGTTAATAGACGTTGCAATCTCAGGAGAGAGAAATGTGATTAAAAAGGAAGCCGAGAAGATTCTAAAATATAAAGACCTTACAATAGAAATACAGTGCATGTGGAATGTAAAAAACAAAGGTGATACCAGTAATAATAGGGGTGACTGGGACTATTTCAAAGTCATTTAGAAAATACGTGAGCAACATACCAGGAAAACATGAAGTCGAGGAACTCCAGAAAACAGCCATATTGGGCACTGCACACATACTTCGGAAAGTACTGATGTAAAAATACAATAGATTCAACACTGGAACTAACGATATAAGCACCATGAATAGTAATAAGAGAATAGCTGCAACACTGTATTCCCTAGGGACATAGTTTGTCTCAGGAATGTAAGTATAAATACCCTGCATCAAGGAGATGATGATAATGATGATGATGATGATAATAATATTAATGTATGATTGTGAAGTCTGCAGCACTGTGTTCTGTTATATTGCGTTAGTATTTTGTCAACTCCAGAAAACAAGTACTGTCATCTTTTCAGAATCTGTAGGTCCCTTCGGTATGCGTGACATTATTTAATTAGAGATTTGAGGAATACAGGATGGTAAAGTTTCTAATTGTGGTCTCTTGGTTAATATCGCCGTATGGACTGGTAGGTGGATACAAATATTGCTTCACATCGTTCATAATCACGTATCAGATTATACGCTACCATATCACAACATCACATCATATGCTTTGTGTCAAGGGATATCTGCATGTGTATTCTGTCTGTAGGTATTAAAACTTTCCCGAATTTTGCGCAGAACTGTTACATTCTTATACCTGAGACGCGATCACTTCTGTTACATTCCACCAGAGCAGTCTGTGTTGCGCTGTGCAATTCCGGCCGAAATATCGTCTAACGAGGAGTTCGCGCGCGACTGCTTTTTATATTGTAACTTTTTTGGACACTTATTACACTGCCACCGGGTAACAACCCAATTGCAGTAAATAAATATTATTATTATAATAAGTGCACACATTACGCACTTAAGTCTACGTATTTGATTGCATAAAATGAGTAGTGCTGTTACGTCGATGTTATCTTAAGCTGCTATAATTAACCAGCCAAGTTGCTCAGTTCACGGAATGCATTATTGCTCCCGCTTTGTATTGGAAACCCAGGGGTTCGACCATCAGACCTGCAGGATCAATATCGGTACCTCCATATGGTGAGACATCAGAGACGGCGGTGTGGGTGAGGCTTCACCACTGTGCACGACGTTAAAGTAAACAAGCGTTGTTAGTGGGTCTGTTTAATGATCATTATCTGAAAATCAACACGTTTCAAGAACAGAATGCACATAATAATACCTTAAGCTATTGACGACTACGTATGCTGAATGGGTAATTAGATATTTAACGAAATGTGACTACAGAAAGTTTTTTTTTGGGTGGGGGGGGGGGGGCAGGGTGGTGGTCCGTGTCAATTTGAAGGGGGGGGGGGGAGGTAAAAGGATCGGCGATGTTAAGAAAAAGGCGGGTGGGATGGAGTGGCGTTGTTCTTT
>Ga0123357_10009050_pt1 | contig 12523 bp, 6 predicted proteins | sample TergutEmb28metaG_FD_89873 | JGI IMG/M metagenome (GOLD analysis project Ga0123357, IMG submission 89873) | Embiratermes neotenicus P4 segment gut microbial communities from Petit-Saut dam, French Guiana - Emb289 P4 | ecosystem: Host-associated > Arthropoda: Insects > Digestive system > Gut ... | reverse complement strand
TTTTTGCAGTCACGTGACTGTCAAATCTGCCAGATTGTTTCGCTGCGAGTTTCTTGTTAGAAACGTTACAATCAATTTGAGGGGTGTTTGACCGTGCATCTTCCTCATGAAATAAAGTGAAATGCCAACTTGATGCAACTAGGTAATTTTATTGACGTAGTCTTACCTCGACATGTTTCGGGTAAAAAAAGCCCATCATCAGGAATATTGGATGTTGAGTTGCAGCACGCAGCGGCTCTCAAGACCACCACCCATCCAAAAACTCGGTGCAGAAAACCATATGCTGCAACTCAACGTCTAATACTCCTGATGATGGGTGTGTGTATCCGAAACATGTCGAGGTAAGACTACGTCAATAAAATTACCCAGTTGCATCAAGTTGGCATTTCACTTTATTTCATGAGGAAGATGCACGGTCAAACAACCCTCAAATTGATTGTAACGTTTCTAACAAGAAACTCGCAGCGAAACAATCTGGCAGATTTGACAGTCACGTGACTGCAAAAAGTACACTGAAAGTTAAGGTCAAAATAATTGTGGCAAGTCAATATTTCTGAACATCATATTAGAATTATAATAGAAATATTATGAAAAGGAAAGAAATATATCAAGACCAGGGGTGCACTATTTTTATAAAAATCTTGGAGCCACCTCAAAATTGTTGAGGCAAGAAAGGGGACATGAAGCAAGTCGCACGAATAGGATACAAAAATATCAGTCATCGCGGTTCAAAATCAATTCCTCAAGGCGATATGGGCCTGAGATTCGTGCCTCCCTGGTCATAACATTCGATAACCAGAAACATCCCCAATCAAGTTCAGTCTCAACTGTACTCGATGGGAAAGCAAGCGTATAAATTTCTGTAGAGTAAAGAACGTTGATTCATCATTTTCATTTACGTACGCTTTATGTTACGGGCGCTTTCAGTATTTCGGTTTGAATGAAGTGGATGTGGAGTGGATTAGTGAAAATTAATAGGAAATTATTTGGAAGGAAGCAATCCTAATTTCAGTTATGTTCCGGCATTTTTTTTTTGGCCAGACTGAGTGAATCCTCAGGATATTTCATTTTCTTGCCGATATTTGAAACCCAGACGTCCGGAATACGAGAAAATGCTACCTTGCACTAATGTGACACACATTAATGTGAAGCGATATACTGAGTTGCGGTGACCGCGGATATAGTAAGAGTAAATATAAGTAACCCGCGTCTATCTAAAATGCTTCGACTAACTTCAGGAGTGAGTTACAAGAAACAAAGAACTATCCTAAAATTTGTCCACGCATTTTAGACACACCATGTATAGAAACAGAGAATCCATATATGTATGTAGCTTACGTTTGCGCTGACGCCATATTGATCAGATGTTCCAAGTCACAATGGAGATGAAATAATATTTGAGATCAAGCTCATCAAATCACGAACACATGCAATACCGTACGTAACAAACAACCAAACACAATTCCGGCAACTGCCTGACCGAAGAGCAAGAAGAATTGTGGACATGACTTCGTGTGTCATCGCTGAAGCGAGAATTCATTACATATACCGAGAAAAAAGAAGTATTTCAACTTCAAAGTGCTAAAGCAGAGAGTATGGTGAAACGTCACTAATCCCTGAGGTAAAGGTCATAAGGACAGTGGTCCACAAAAAGCATTTATGTTCGGCTATATTGATATCAGCGATACTGACATTCGCTTTTGTGGCTCCTAACATCGCACATGACTTCATACATACGCTGAAAAAACATTGCTATTGCTGAATTAATTACACTGCTCACCGTTCACGCTGTAGTGGTCTCTAATTAAAAAAGTAAGTGATAACATAAACCCCAGAATTGCAGTTCCGAACTGGACTTTTGTGAATAATCCAAAGGAGAGGGATTCTGCGTTAATTTACTAAAGCTTATAATAACAACCCGAATAGATATTCAAGTGTAAATCAAAAAAGATGCCTCTTTCATTTAAATATTCCGATTTTTTTGTATGAACTGCTAGAAAGGTAGAAAAGGGACACCTAGAAAACTATTTATATGACTATGTTTACACCCAGTCAACATAATGCAGGGGCAAATAATTGTACGTAGAATATTTATAAATCCTTCGAAAATTGGGACATTTAAAAATTTGGAAATACAGTAGAAAATGTAGATTAGATACACAAAGTAATAAGCAGAATATAAATTTGTAAATTGTTTTTAACATCCAGTTCAATTTGTTTTCTTGTCTCCTAATAACAAGTACATTAAAATTCATCCCTTATTAAACACTGGCGCGAAAATTCATGTCTCAATGTAATGTACGTACAGAGCTTGAGAGATTTTCTGGCAAAGGGGTTGAAGTAATGAAGGCTGGAGAGAGAGAGAGAGGTAGAGAGGTAGAGAAAAGTTTTTTTTTTAACGGTACTCTCAGCTGCTAAGATTATACAGCGTCGCTGGTAGGTAAGTGAATTATGAATGTGGAGTAATGGTAAGATGAAACTGAATAGACAAAACCGAAATGATCGCAGAAAAATCAGTCCCACTACTACTTCGTCTACCGCAAATCCCACAACTAATGGCCCAAGATCGAGCACAAATTTCCGCAGTAAGGGCCGGCGACAAACCACACGATGCGGCCATAAGGGCGTGCGAACCCCATAAATTGTTCTGTTCGCCAAACATTGTATCACTCAAGTCAATGGAGAAGACATGGATGGAAAACATATTGTACAAGGGGGAGATGACTCTTGGTCGGAAAACCTAAAGGAGAGAGACCACTTGGTAAACTTTGACGTGGATGATACAGTACTAGCGTGTAGCGTAAACAAGTAGGGCTACAGGGTGTGGAATGAATAATTAGGTTCAGGACAGGAACTATTAACGGGTCTGTGTTAACATACAATAAAATCTCGGTTTCTATATAACACAGGAAATTCCTTGACTTTCAGAGAATATTACGTTTTGGAATTGAGACAATTGGAGCAAAAACTTATAAATTAGCAACCAGGCAACCAATCTTATTAACCGTTATTGTTAGTGCACAATGTTGTTTACATCGACTGCAGAAATCACGTTGAAAATGAAGCGTTCAAACTCCAATCAGTTACGGCACAACCATCTACAGCATTGCCGTTGTGTCTTTTGAGATGAACTTCTTTTCTAGACCTTCTGAATTATCTGTTTGAAACACTCCTCCACCCACACCCCATCCCTTCCCTCTCAACATTTACTCATCTAACACTCTTTGAGGCACACAGATTTAAGGATCGAAACCTTTAGAAAGTGAAAGGACCAAACAAAAATAAAGAGGAGAGGTATTTGAAAAGAATGGAGCGAAATTGGTTCAGTTCAAAACACTTGGTTTGCTACACGATAAGCCTGTAACTAAGCGAGGGTTGGTATCAAATTAATGACATGTCAGAAATGGTGGTCAACATGTCTTCATCGCACTGGCATAGAAAGAGGGTCAGGCGAAACACAGCTCCCAGCTTATAGTCATCAGGCTGTAACAAAAATAATAATAAAAGCAGCTAGTGAAAGAACCAGACAGCAAACGCTGAATTGAATCTGAGCCTGCTGTGTTATTTTCGATGGAAGCAATAGCATTTCGTTGGTCTGTGGTATCTAGACATCCAATTAGAACTAATATTGATTCCTGCGGCTTAAACTCGATCCATATTGCCCTGTTTGGCCTAGCTCAGTAGAAGGTTGCTTATTTGCTTTGCCCTTCCCACATCAACCCACTCTCCGCCTAAAAAAACTGGGGGGTGGCATAAATGGATAGAACTGGATTACACCGCAATGGGGTTTCATCTGTGTAACTGTATTTATGTCGGAATACCAGCAAAACCCACACACACTCTTATGTACACAAACATATAACCCTGCACTGAACATGAATAAAAGCCCATATTTAACCCCGTTAGGATTAGAGTGATTACTCTAAACTGCACGGCGTCTCATTCTAAACAACTCATTTTCTCTTATGTTCATAAACAAGAGAAAGCGTTGTGTATAGTGGCTATAATGGAACAGAGTTCTAGGAGTAGCTTCAATGTACTTTAGTACTACTTGGACAGTCACGAAAAACGTTTAGAATATAGTTCTACTCGCATTTTTCAATATTAGAGAGGAAGTAGCTCAGTCACTATAATGATCAGGTTACAGGCTGCACTGCCGCGGAACCGGTGTTCGAATTCTGATCGGAGAAGTGGTGTTTCCATTTTGCACTGAGTGAAGGACAGTTTCGCAGACCATACAAACTGACAACAGTCTCTACCAGTAGCATAGTGGCCGGGGCGTGAAGCCGACTATTCATCTCCGTTTAGGGAAGAACATCTAGAGCTGCATCCGCAAAGGGTTTCATGTTAAGAGTGCTTAATTACAGGGACAAATTAACATTATATATCATTTTTGGGGGTCTAATATTTTCTTCAAACACCATCCAAGACTTCAGGAAAGCTGTCAGTTCAGGTAAATACTAGAGTTATGGTATGAGTTACGTTGTCCAAGTGATTATATCACCTTTATCGTCACACGGCCTTGAGGTGAAGTCGAGGTACATCACCCGTATGTTTAACGTAAGCGACAGAACTGGGACAGGAGGCAGAAGCTTTTCACCAACAGTTTGTGTAAGTGATCTGTGTGAAAATTGTCTGCACTTCCTAACCAGCAAAAGGCAAAACTTCACGTCATATAATAGCACCATAAGGTAAATATCCGTCAAACATTCACCGTGATAGGGCTAGGTAAGGTCACAAATAACCGCTTAAAATTGATTCCGATATTCAGGATGTTCGCTGTCAGGTATAAGCAGTCTGTTCTTCATTTGTGGTTGAGCCAGAATTTGCAATAATGCAAAAATTTCGAGCTCAAAGAGCGTACGCTCCGAAATTTTGACAGGACGATAAAATCTATAGGCTTCGTGGCAACCTGTCATACCACATTCGTCGAATTCCGACCTAAACATTACACGAACACGAACTATCAAGTTTATTCTTCGACCCATGACGGCAAAGCCTCGACAAAGCTCAAACACACACTACACAGGACACTGGACGGGTTCCAGGCCTCGTGTAGGCTAACAGTCATCGAATTCAATCATCCAAACTGCATGCACTCTCCAACAGATCCTACATAGTGGGACTGGAATAATTCTGAGCGCCTTTTTGTCCACTGCCAGTATGCACAGTGTTTATCTGTAGATGTAAACTTGTTCCTGTGAATTCCTGAAGACATACGGAGGGGGAGGGGGGGGTTGCATAAAAGATACACACAATTTTAATCTACATTACGTAGAGGTGAGTGGTTAGATTCACTCCCCGGCTACTTTATACCCTGTAAAGACATTCAGGTGTTGAGAAACGTCTCTTGCCTCTACCTGGAATTGAAAAACTTCCAGGTCTTAGCCACATTACCTTCCTGACTACAGTATCACGGTTTCCACAAGTGTATTTGTTCCGCCAAAAATATACTGAAATTTTAGATGTAAATGTATTCTGATTGTTAAGTCATTCTTACCGGGCCTCATCTCTCAAATGATTGCTCTATATGAGTTCATTTTAATTCCCGTTAAATATTATTTAGGCAAAGTTTATGTTGCACTTACTTCACATTGTGATGCACATACCGATTCGTCCTTCATCAAGTTGACCAACAACACTGCTCTCAGACAGAGCCGTTCAGCCTACACCTCACTGTTTCTAGCATATCAAAACAATTCGTTTGTTTCGAACACGTGTCTCTTGTTTCAATGTTCGGCTGCGATGTTGACAACGGAAAGCATCGTGTTCTGGTGTTACCAGGCTTTGAAATGATTCTCTACTCTTTCAGAACGTGCAGTGCTGCAGCATCTGTGAGCAGAGGTTACAAACATCGCTTAATTATATCACAGGATCCAAACTAACGGATATGTTTACCCGCATTCTCAGTCAACCTCATTAACAAGTTTACAGACATCGTCATCGAATCTCTGACGAAATCAGCTTCGTATTTGTTTTCTGTGACTAAACTTCTGGATGTAAGAATTATGTATATACTATAGTTTCCAGGATCTGGAAATAATAGCGTACAGTTTCCTGTTACAGCAACGATATTTGTAGTATGGAAATTTATAATATGGTACGGCAATTATATTCCTAAAGTCTTCCAGTTCAGCGGGTATTACATGTACCACGAGGTTTAAGATTCATGAACTCTGCATTTTGCAGTGCAGTTGAGTGTAATTGATGTCAGTCATATATTTAAAAAAAAAACTATATAGTAAAAATTTCTCTCAACACCATTCAACCATTGATCCGTGTAATGCAGACGCGGTGTTTTCTCGGTGTGTTTGGATCTGAACTGCTAAATACAATTTACATTCACTTTATTCTGCTAGTACAGCATAATCGCATTCGTCTTCAAAGTTACTCTTAAAAACAGGACTAACAGATGAGACCTGTGCACCTTCCAAAAAATGGCCCTATTTCGAAAATCGGAGGGCATCAAAAGGAAGACAAGTACTGTAATTATTCTTAATTTTCAGTAAGAATCCCTGACTGTCTGACCGCACCCTCGCACCACTTTATCGAATCCTCTAATGTCTGTCCACCGACCGTGGCTATTTGAGGCTCCTTTGCTCGTTATTGACAGACTGCCCTGACTACTATGCCGTTGTGCTCTTATTACTGCTTTAGAGAGTTACTTGTGACAAGAGTGCGTTCAAATTCTGTGATTGGTCGAGCAAAGAAAAGAGGACCTTCTGCCGTTGCCTGACCAATTGTTTGGGTACACTTCATACTTGTAATTGGTTAAATTTTAATTATGTTTTCTGTTGAAATAAAACTAGGGCAGAATAAAACCAGAGAATTCACATATGGCTTTGGTTCAAAGGTTAAACTATAAATTTATAGGCACAATAACTTGATCTTGAATGAAACTTCAAAAATATTTGATTGCTCGCAAGATGCCACAAATGTCACGATTAGTGAAAACAAGAGTGAAATCAGAAATGATAGGACGGAGCTTTGCTAGGTGGGGTGGGGTATTGCTGAACAGATGGTGATCGGCGCTATCAGCATGATATTACAAAGTTGTGGAATAATTCCTTTTTCTCACGGTGAGGAGTGGGCTGACCGGGATTCGAACCAAATAAATGTTCACCTCCACCCTATGTTAACAAATATGTCAAGGTCAAGCAATCCCATTACATGCCTGGACAGGAACTGAGGGTTACAGGAGGTTGAGGTTCCCAGATTTCAAGACAACTGTCACATGAAGATGGTAAGGTTGTCAGCCCTACGCACCGGCCGCTTTTACCCTCAGTAAATATTCCTGGTACTCATTTCTGTCAGAGGCTGAGTCAACCCCAGGGTCATAGTGTGGCTGAAAGGATTACGTCAATGAAAAATTCCAACAACACTATCGGGAATCGAACCCGCGGCCTTCCGGCTTGTAGCACAGTGCATCAACCAACTACGCCATCCCTTAGCAAATACGTACTATATTTGTTTTCGTTCTATGATGTGACAATACACAACAGTTCTAATAATAAACATAAACTCAAAAATGTTTCGTTCTGCCTGTCACAGGCCTGCAATTCTCCGCAATAACCATGCAACCAACTTTTTAATAGCTCAGAACTTCTCCGTAAAGCATTAATTAATAGGCACCTCGCAAAGCGAGTAACTGCAAAGTTGATTAGCATGTAAACACACCAAATTAAATTACAAGTAAAATGAAATAAAGAGCTAGTAATTATGATACTTACAAAATACACAGCGCTTTACATAAGTAATTTTGGTCATAATTTTTCCCGCTGGAATTCCTGGCCTGAGAGAAAGAAGTTACAATGAAACGGGCGATTTTTTTTGGTACATTAAATGAGTGCAAATTATGAACGCAAAAACACATACACATAGACACAACAGACAGTGTATTGTTGCATGAAAGTAATAACGGGAAAAAGACATCGAATTTCAATTTGTTAAATACGTAACGTTAGATCATTTAGGAATAACATTAGTTTTTACTTAGTAGATTGGTATAATTTAGTCTAACACAACTTCATTAAATGAACATTGAACAGAACATAACTACACGTTTCGGCTTCTATAAGCAATCTTCAGGCTTTGATTTCAAGAACTGAATATATAATTTACAACGCCTTAAAATGAAGCGATAACGTTAAAATTGTATATTCAACCTTTTAAGTCAAAGCCTGAAGATGGCTTCTAGAAGCCGAACCATGTAGCTGTGTTCTGTTCAATGTTCACTTAATGAAGTTGCGTTAGACTATATTATATCGCTCTATTAATTATTAGATTAATCAACAAAGGGTAAGCCTTGCCTAAAAAAGAGAAATGAGCCTTATTTATCATAGATCTATATTTGTATTAGAATAAATGTATTTCTACTTCAACACAACTGGAAAAGCCTCTGCCATCTAACATAGTGTTTCATTGCAGTAACAAATCTTAACAAAGTAATATTACTTAGAAAATTACATCATCCTATGAATATAGAGACAAATGTTGTCCTGTTACATACCAACCACACACAGACAGCGTATAGATATAGCTCTAGTCATACACGATCCCGCGTTAGAACGGGTAGGTGGCTAGCGCCACGCCCCGGCCGCTTAAACCCCTCCCCCGTACCCATTGTACAGGACCTGTCAATATAACTACATTCTACTACTACAGTTTAATTATAACACATCACAAACTCAGAAAACATTCCAGTATTACAATCCACAGTATCAGCCGAAGTAAGGTAGTGTACCGAATGAGGTAAAGGACTGTCCTTCGCAGTTCTGTGTGAGACACTGAATGACGTAAGGACTTCGAACGAGAACAAGGAACTTCTAAGAAGAGTAAAACATATCCCCAGGATAACTAAGGGGAATATCTTTTGTGAGTTCCAGCTTTAAATGTTAGGGCATTTCTAGCCCTCTTTCCGAAATCACCATAGTTACACACGGCTCTACGAACCGCCTTTTATTATATCATGATTTCAAAACTTACAGCAATACATATTCATGATGCTGGTTGCAGAGCTAGTCAGGCGTTGTTCCGCCATTACCCTAACGACAAGAAACTTGCGAAACAAGGGCCTGTTATATGGAGTTGGGAATTTGAGGGGAATGTGGGGTGCTGAATAATTATCAGCAACAGTTACAATCACACAAGAGACGAACTGCTTCTGCGGTTTGTGTGTTATTGTGCACAAAAATAGCCTACGTACATAAAGAAGAGTTATTCCGTTGAATGCGTGCAGAAGTGGACTAAACAAACTGATAAGCTATTTGGTTTATTATTGTGTACAGTAGCCAGTACAGAGAACAAAAATGTATTTGGTATATTACGTGTAAAAATTGCTTATATATAGAAGAAAGAGCTGTCTGGTTTTACTGTATGGCGTATATATGGAACTAAGGGATATGTGGTGAGTTGCTGATTACAAAAATGACCTATATACAAACTAAGAAGCCTTTGGTGTGTTGAGTTAGTGTAGAAAAGGTTATATATATATATATACAATACACATACGCATAGATACACATATACCATTTTTGCTACACACTATATATATATATATATATATAGCCTCCTGTAAAATGGGTACCGGGTCTTTCCCGGGGGTAAAGTGCAGCTGGGGCGTGCTGCTGACCACTCACACCCCTCTAGTGTCGCTGTGATAGAAGAGTAGAGCTACAAGCTTGTATAACTCTACCCACCCTCTGGGTCACACCGGGCCTGTAACGGGATCACTTTACTTTTTTTTTTGTAAATACATGTGTATATGTATCATTGTATATATATATATATAAAACGAAAGCAAGATTATTTCTTGTGTTAGTGTCTACAAAAAGACCTACGAGTAAAATTCAGGAAAATGTGTTGTGCTACTGCGCACTGCGCACTCAAGTAACCAATAAACAGAATATTGAAAATCAGTCGAGTTACTTTGGACAAGAACGGCTTAAATACAGAAGGTGCAGTGTTAAATATGTTACTGCATTGAAAAATGCCCTAGATACAGAAGGAAAACTTGTTGCGTGTATTACTGTGAGGAAGAAGGAACCATGTAGAGAAAGAAAAAAGCATTTTATACGCTCCTACGTACAACAAGGCTACACCGACAAGAATGAACAGTTAGTAGTGCAGTGTGACAAATAGCCTGTAGACAGAAAATGAGAGGAATCTGATGTGTCACTAGGCGCTTTCCCAAAATTGAGAAAAGCGACTATTAGCTGCGACATGTCTGTCCGTCTTTCCGTCTGTCCCTTTGCCTGCATAGAACAACTACGCTCCCACTTTACGGAGTGCTATGAAATTTGATACTTGAACATTTGAGCATTCTTTCGGGAAAATTCAGGTGTCATTAAAGTCTGAAAAGAATTACGGGCACTTTAAATGGAGACCAATATAAATTTTTTTGTCATACTTAGCTCAGTTCTTGGAATGAAAAATTTTACAAGATAAACATTGTAGAGAGAATTAAAAAACACATTTTGTATTCAATATCTTCTTGTCAAAAACTGCACCTTTTATGCGATACTGTGGAAAAAATACAGAAGAGCTGGGCAGGCCACAGATGACAATATGCATTGCATGCTGGATACCTAAGGCTACAAACACACACTCAGGTTGTGTAATACTTATTGCTCATCCACTGCAAAAATGGTTGCACGAAGGCGCCTCAATATTACGTTATAAATACATTACCTGTTTTTGTCTATAAAAGACTGCACATGTAGAATGAATATCTATTACGTTGCGTACAAAAGTGTTTTTAGAATTAGGATAATTTGTGTACGTCTCAAGAATGTTAAACAGTTTCTTTCATATTAGGGTCAGCCTGCATCAAGAAGGAATGTGTTTCCATGTCTCCGTTCTAGTAACGGCTTACAAAATATTATAAATATTACTTATTTAAACACTCAGAGTTAGGGCTTTCTCAGAAACCACGGTTACTAAAATCACAGTATGTAAGAGATAGGTTCTACCGGATTCAGGGTGCCGAAAACGTACTTCACATAACCTACAAATTGGCTACATGGAGTCAAAACACAAGAAGAGGAAATTATGATCATATGGACGTACATGTTTCGAACAGACTTCTCTGCAAGCACAATAACTGAAGGGATCATAATGATCGGAAATACACAGTGCACATATTTCGCATTTAGGAATTAAGGTCGATTACTCTGAGAATAATCGCCATTTCCCTCAGTTTCTCTTAGCAATAGAACTAAATATGGCATTTCCTTAGGCTTCCTTCCAGATCAACATTCAAAAATTCATCTTTCCATTTGACGTAATTTAGGCTAATCCAGACAGTAAAACAGCATGACAAAGAAATTAAGAACAATTTAAAGTATACCATTTCTAAATTCATGATGACCACTGAAATATCGAATTTTGTCTATGCTACGTCTTAAAGTGGGCAGGCAGGAAACACTAGCTTTGGTATATGAAGCCTACTGACTATTGCCTATTGTGATGCAACTCCAGAGAGCACAGCACTTTTGAGAAAGTAACAATTTCGTAGATTTATAATAAATTCATCCACTTAGAAGTAAATTGTGACAATAATAATAATAATAATAATAATAATAATAATAATAATAATAATAATAATAATATAGAACGAATAAACACTTTCAGTTACCCAGCTTGCTCTATTTCATGCCAGAATGAAAAAGCTGTTACTGTTAAAATCTAAATATTTCTCCAGATAACGGTAATTATTAACAGAACTTTGAAACTCTCTCAAGTCCAAAAATACACCAGGCTGAAAATAAAAAAAAAAATGACATACCTATTTTATTATACCGAAGCAAAAGCTTGGGATATTATAGAACAGGATGAATTCAGGATAAAAGCAATCTACACTTGGAAAGAATACAAAACTAATGAAGATATTTTTTTAAAACTTATAATTAACCCAGATGTACAGAAAATTCAAAGTTACATATATAAACGAATGTAACATGCTCGGAAAATGGACAGAGACAGACTGTCACACTTCATTATGAAATATCAACGATGTGTGAAACGAATTCAAGGAAGACCCCTCAAAAGATTTCTGGACTGTTAATGGGAAGGTAAAATGTCACGTGTCCTTACACACTGCAAACTTTATGATGATGATGATAAAATAAATTCACGTCCTCCTTTAAAACAGAGTATGATAGTACAGTGCACCTAACATTGTCTCAAAGTTCTTCCAAGCCTTACGGATCTTCGAATGGTTTTTTGTACATTTCTCATTTCTTCCATGCGTGCCACATGTCTCGCACGCATAATTCTTCTTGGTGATTTATTATTGCTGTTATTAAACTAGTGTGACGTACTACTGTATTTAACAGCTTCAGTTCATTACAGACTCGCTACTTCCTTGCACACCGAATGTTCAGTTCGAAACGGTAAAAAACAGTAGCAGTAGAATAATTCAGTCAAAGGAACTAACGATAATCCTCAAAGAGATAAACGACGTTTAATGGAACTAAACCCCGTATTTGCAACTCCTAAATAACCACAAGGAACATGAAACACA
>Ga0123357_10009048_pt1 | contig 12524 bp, 10 predicted proteins | sample TergutEmb28metaG_FD_89873 | JGI IMG/M metagenome (GOLD analysis project Ga0123357, IMG submission 89873) | Embiratermes neotenicus P4 segment gut microbial communities from Petit-Saut dam, French Guiana - Emb289 P4 | ecosystem: Host-associated > Arthropoda: Insects > Digestive system > Gut ... | reverse complement strand
GATAGATAGATAGATAGATAGATAGATAGATAGATAGATAGATAGATAGATAGATAGATAGATAGATAGATAGATAGATAGATAGATAGATAGATAGATAGATAGATAGATAGATAGACGGACAAACCGAAGAGATAGATGCGGTTCTAATTTGACTAAGACCTGAACACAAACAGCTGCTCTACCCTCACCACCTCCAGCGATATTATTCATGATACTCTCTGAGCTGATATATGCATACATTCGAGTTACTTCAAAGCCTTTGCACAAAACGTTCGGTTTCTTAACCTGAGCTTCTGTCTTCACCGCATAATTTCTGTAGCCATAACTTAACATTTATTTAGTCTTGCTGTTGGCGCTATTCACAGGGGAGAGCCTCGGGTTTCGGAAGAGAGGTGATGAAATATTAAATTATATATAGGCATACTGCTGTAAACATTTTTCGTCAATTGGTTTTAGAAGAAGGATAAGAGAGACTAAATAGCTGTAGGACTGAGGAAGTAAGGTCGTTTCCCCTATTTGCGCAACCATAAAGAGCCCAGGCTTGACGTTCAATGTCGCTGTTAAGCAGGCCTTACTAACACTTACAAAATTATCTTTCTGCCCCCTACATCGACTACAGAGCTCTCAAATTGTAAATATTTCATGAGATCGTGCCTTTATCTTCATAATTGGAAAAATTCTTTTGAAACTTAGAAGCTATATTTTCGTATATCGATTATACAATTTTCCACGGTCCTAACGCGAATCAAAAAATGTTACTAAGATCACAAAGTTGTGCTGCAAGCCTCTGAACACAGGGATTATGTTTCAAAATGTGTCGTAGGGGCAATGTGACGACATTTCTCTATTTATACGGCAGTCTGTCAGTTCTATAACATATTTCCACTTTTCGCTACTTGCGTGGGCACGATGGATAATGTTGATCATTGTGACACGTCCTTTTGCATAACAGCCTAAAATGTGACGTTTGTAGAGTGTCATGAACCACAGGTGATCAGGATGAATGAAAGATAATTATGCTACCTGTTCTTTTGTCTGTTACGTTAAAGCGGCATAAAAAATCACAGGTGTGTGACGTAGAGTATGCAGGAAATATGTACATGGGTACAAGAAGAGTGCAAGAAGTGAGAGAAGTAACCACGTGGTTAGGTTATAGAAGCATTGTTTTCGTACGCAATTTTGTTTAGGGGTAATCTCTTGAGAAACTTGCAGTTTACAGCACAAGGGGATAAGAGGGTTAAGTAATGTTGGTTTTCTTAGAATTATTATGGCGGAATGGACCTAGATGAGACTTAGGATCCCCTCAAATGAAGGACGACGAATGATATTAGCGGTGTTGAACCTCTGCCTACTGGTGCCATCTGTTAACTGTGCACGAAAGCTTTTTGTTGCAGCTTTGTGCAACGTTTTCCCTTGCGAAATGGTACATAAATTGATTCCTTCTGTACCTTAATACTCATTCTTGTGAAAACGATAGTCAATTTTCCGTTCCTTAAGAATAGGCGAATTTATTTATATGAGCGTAATACTTAAGTTATGAAGATGACTATGCTATTTAGTATTTTATTATTACTCTAATGATCCCATTACTGGACTGACCTAATTCGGATGTGGACTTGTGATAACCTTCATTTAACTTAATCCTTGGGACAACGAAATTAATCACAACAATGCGCAATATACAAAGTCCGTTTGTAAATCACAGAGAACACATTCCGTCACTGTGACACAAACCCACCCGTAAAAGCTGTTAAGTAAAGTAATCCTTGTATATTCCGAGAATTATGCGGGACAAGTAGAGCCATAGATGTGGGGAAAACGCAGCATTTTGAAATGTTAGACCAAACTATCCCTGTGCGTGCCATTAAGGTGTGGGGTGAGGTAGAAGTGAAAATACACTCCTCCGTAACTTTAGCATTAGACGGTAATTATAGTGAACGCTCTTTAAAACGTTACTAACTCGCTGGCATGACAACGCCTGCGCAGGTGTCCCGGCGCACAGTTGTGCAAGAGAAGTTGCCTGATGGGAGGGCAATGTGATTACTTTCGTCGGTTCTCGAAGCACTGGTTTCAAGAAAACAAGGCACACATATCTACGTACGCATTATTATTATTATTATTATTATTATTATTATTATTATTATTATTATTATTAATGACGAAGTCGTTGTTTCCTGTTACGAGCAATCAGTGCTGAAAGGTTTGTATTTTAACTTGGAAAGGGTAAATGTGTCGAAAAGATCCGTTTTGCGGTGGGTTATGTAAAACAAAGCTGCATTCAAAGGTATGCAATTTTGCATTCTCCAGTCATTTCATCTGCATTATGTTACTGAATGCTTCGATTTCTGAAACATATATTTCACATTCAGCACTTTTCTCATCAGTTAATCTGCAGAGAAATCTTGTAACTCTTGCCATTGACCTACAATACTTATGTAACTTTTGAAGTTGTAAGGGTCGGTTATGCTCAAATAATAGTTTCTTGATGTATTAATCTATGTAGGTTAATAAGTTTGTTAGGGTGTTTCGAAGAAAAGTGGTATTTCTATTTTCATGGTGATTTAAATCTGAAATAACTGCTGGCTAGAAGGAAGAATTAGTCTCCTATTACTACTGCTCTTGCCCAAAACGAGCTGGGATAGTTCAGTGGGTATAGTGACTGAGATGGAAGCTTTGCTGTGGAAGAGTCCTAGTTCGATTTCTGGCAGAGGCAAAGATTTTCTCTTCTCCCAAACCTCTACACTGGCTCTAGAACACACTCCGCCTTATACGGTAATGTACCGTGGGATCTTTCTCCATGTTTAAAGCGACTTGACGTAAAACTACAAATTTACTTCCATCAAATGCCATGGTTAGGAGTGTTGTGAACATATAACGCCACTCCCTATACACCTCAACTGCTGCACAGGGAACATTTAATTTTTTTACTTTAGAGTAACGGTTTCTGTGCTTGCTAAGACAATAAACCGGCCTACGAATTCTGACTTCCATTACACATATATTTATAATTGATTTACCACCGCATCTCTAATTCGCTCAGATGTCACCTTGTTGAACTTGTCTTTAAGTTTTTTAACGAAATATTTGAGGCGTTACAAAGACGTGTTAAACAGAATTGAGCAAACCAGGAAAGCAGCAAGAACTCTCAATAGCCTACTTGGAGTAAATATATTTCCGTCAATAAAAAAATAATATTTAGTAGAGTGACAGAAACCTTTATCAGTTGCGGCTAGGAAAGATGGACACTGGATTAAAATTAATGAACAAACCTTAGTAAAAATTGGATTTCTGGAGAACTGCAAAGACCTGCGGAGTACTAAAAGTAAGAAATGACGTAATTAGAAAACATCGGTTAACACAATAATTATGGAAAGACTGGAAAAAAATATTTTGAGATAGTGTGGACACGTAGTACGCATGGGGGATAACAGATGGCCTAAGCGGATGGCGGCATCGTCACTAGCAGGAAGACGACGGGGAAGCCCCTAGGCAAAGTGGGAAAAGGCAGTTGAGAAGGTCATTAGGCAGAGGAATTTAACGTCTGACGAAGCAGTAAAGTGTCAACTATGGCAACTCAAAACCAGTCACCGGTAGGCCACTCGAAAACTGATAGATTTGAGGCGTTATTTGAAACTGAGTTTACAGAGCAGTCATTGCTTCTCTCAGCAAATTTCTTTCCTAATTCAGATGATGAATGTGGTTAATATCAAATATGGGCTGTAAATTTAGGGACAGTTTCATTTAAATAACGCAAACTATATCACTACTGGGATCCTGCTTTCTAGAAAGCACACAAGTTTTATGTTCATTCACCTGTATCAGTAATGATTTTACTGAAGAAAAGATATCTGCTGACCAGGCGTTTATTCTGTATTTTGTGGATATGCGTGATTGGGTAACTGGTTAGATTAGCCAGTCAGTGCAGTAACTGGTCATAGTAGCCAGTCAGTACAGTGACTGTGCCATTGGATACTCACGACGGTGTAACCACTGAGGTAAGCAGGTACCCTGTTGCTGCCAGCGTTAATCAAGAGAACCACATATTGGCAGAGGTATGCGCTGTAGGTCAGGCGGCTCAGAGGAACAAATACTTTCCAGGACAGAAAAGAATCCACCGGACCTGCGAATATGAAGCCATAACTGCATCAACTCTGAACTGACGAATCAGCAGACCGTCTGACATAAAAAGTAACAAGACACTGACCTGACAGTATCAGCAAACCCCAAGAAAGCTAACAAGGAATCTCTCAAATGAAGACAAGTATTAAGATAGAACACCTATATCAGTCTGAACGTCAAACTAAGACAAATATTAAGCAAATTACTAAGTCTATAACTAACTGAACGTCAAATTAAGAAAAAAAAAACATAAAGTACCTTATCAATTCTATAACAAACTGGCCGTAGTTTTAGCGAAAGGACAGTAGTGACTTGATTCCTAGCAGACAGAAGAGTTTTACATTTTCGCCAATACATCCGGGCTGGCTCTAGATCGGACTCAGCCTCCTATTCAGTGGAGATAATGGTCATTCTCCCTGGAGGAAAAGTGACCAGACCGTGAAGCTAAACACTTATTTGCATCCGGTGCCAAGTTTAGAAATGCATTGGACTACACACTTACTTCCCAAACTGACTACATAAAATCTAGCTTAAATAAACCCAACGACAACTGTATTTTCTACCTGCTTCGAATGGAAGTGATAAAATATAATTATTCTTATAGCGTAATGGTGGTGGTGGTGATGATGATTATATTGGTGATGGAAATGGAGAAGTGAAGTAAAAAACGCTAAGGTAGAAAAAGACAGAGTATTAACTATCTGGCTATTTAACTGACTAACAAACGCCATGGAACGCGGTGATGTGGCAGCATGTCGTAGAGCGGCATGTGTGTTGTGTGCAGTGCAGAGTGAGGCCTGTCACTATGCACTGCACACAACACACGCGCTGCCACATCACCTAATTTATATAACGACGTAATTTTACCGGGTATTTTAACATAAATATAACTTTAGTTAGGCAAAGATAAAGCTCCCTGATGATGGTCATTAAAGACCGAAACATGTAGGAGCGATACTATTGTGTATTTTAATGTAAATTTAAAACTTTTAACCAAGTTAATAAATAGTGCATTTGTTGCTGAGTGAACTAGGCGAACTAATTTTTATTTCAAATTAAATAACCATGGCTGAATTCTCCTAACTTTTAAGAAGTGGACAAGAATTTTTCAACACATTGAGATTTTACAAGGAATTCCCTTTGTTTAAAGATGTGGACGACTCATCAAGGCCCGGAAAGAAAATTCTTGATTAACTAAAGAACACACAACATCAGTAATATTCGTCTGTTCTTTTTAATTTGTTCATTACGCCTGTTGACATCGTTTCCAAGCCGAACGTCAAGGAGCAGGTCAACCTTTTGTTGTGTTCTATAATTTTAACTGTAGATAGCAGTGAAAAAGAATTTGCGAATTTGTGTGTTTTGTTGCGCACTTGAAAATGATTAAAATCCAAGAAGCGCTGATTAATGCACACTTCATGTTTGTTAGAGAAAGATTAAAATCTGTTTGTTGTGTCACATCTTGCTAACAAGTCAACTTTTCACACTAAGAGATGAAAAATGTCTTGTATACTGTTCTGTCTTGGTTTTGTGGTGAGTCATTACCTGTATTAACTATTCGTTATTTATCGTGTAGCGGGCGCACGGAAAATGGTTTATGTATTTGTTCTTTAATAACCATATTTTCGGCCCTTTTAATCGGTCTTGAAACACTCTAGACTGATGAAGGGAGACAGCATACTATCTAAATACGAATGTGATATAAATGCAGTAATACATAATGAAAGATGAAACACCATAAGGTTTTCGTGACGCGACACTTACTAACTTCCCTCAACAATCTTGAAAACTGGTCGAGCTTTTGTTCCGAGAGGCATCACGCCTTGCACTGTCGTCTCCTCTCAACCTGCACATTTGCTCACTGCCTAATTAAGACGTATGCAGCGTACTGAGACAGTCCGGCACAGCAAAAGCCCTCGAGTGCAGGTTCACCGAAAGTGAGCGGAAACATTATGGAATGACATGGAGGTAACAGCTTCTCCGCGCAATTAAATCATGCGTTTACAAAAACATATTGGGAATTAATTATATAATGTGTGCGCTGCACACCTAGCACTTCTGGAGAGGACGCCCCTAACTAGAAATAGGCTACTACCAAACTATTTAACCAAACAAGGAACTAAATCACTGGTCACACGTTGCCTCAAAAGTCCAAAATTTTCGACTCTTCATAGAATCCTTCTTTATTATTATGGAACTCAGATTTACCTTATAGGAAGGGCAAGGCCGGTCAATGCATTCGGTTCTCAGGCCATTTACCCTTTACATGTTTTCACAGCGTGATGACATCGCACTGAATTAGGCTCCACATAAACTTTGATCTACCGGTCTTTAATGTTAGTAAAAGTTTTAGTCTTATATTGATCACAAAATATAACTTCTATTAAACAACTTTTTTTTCATGTACGAGTTCTCTTCAGGTAGAAATTTAAATTTCCAATACTGAAATTCTCACAAAACGTGCATGAATGTCAGTGCAGTTAAACTTTTCTCCTTGAGATGTATGGCATCTTATAAAGGAAAGAAAGCCTTGTAGCTAGATGCAGGTTGTGTGTGTGATCGCGCATGCATATGTCCCATATAGGCCACAGTCCTGCCGGTTCCAATGTGTCCTCCCAGGTGGCTACAAACGTGTTCCTTTTTCTGGCACATGCCGCGGTATATTCAGTGTACTAGTCCTGTAACTATAATGACAGTAACTACCGTGATGATGGAGGTAGCATTTCCCTCTGGAATACCAGTAGACATGTGCCATTTTACACGAAATAACAACCCACAGATCAGCAAACTTGAACATATTGATCTGCTTTGTTGACATTTTTTGTCAGATCAGTTTCCTTCTGTAGCATCGCACATTCCACGCTGTATGACGGCCTGTTACGAGTGCCGCACCTATGAGGTGTGGGTTTAGTTGAACTAGCGGAATATGCTTTCTGGGTGAGGTCAGGGACTGTACTGTTTGTTGTGTAACTCTCTGGACGGCATCATAGAAAGATGAAGTTGCATCGCTTGGGAACTTCAACAAGACGTCTGAACTTCATTTTCTGCCGTCGGTAAACGGAACTTTGGCGGCCCGTGTTACTAACATCACAATATCAAAGAACTCCGCACATTTGTGGCGATCCATAAAACTGACGTCCTTCTACGTAGGCGCCCAAAATATTATGTCGGCCTAAAATATCAATTTCATTATATAAAAGAAAGCAACGCGTGAATTGTAATTGATCTTGGATTAAAAGGAACTCGTATTCAAGGGAGTTTGTTCGTAAAGAGAAACATCGTCTGCGTGACTGTGGAAGTTGCCACTACGGCTTACGTCAAAACACCCGCAGAACGGCTGACGATGAACACAGACCACACATGAAATCCAAGATATACTTGAAACTTGTTTTGTTTGTTGAGACGTACCGGAATTGTGTGGTTACGGGAAACGTCAACTCCTCTACTGGTATATAGCTAATTTTAAGATCAGTGATCTTCTGGTTTCTGACACCATGTAGTGTGGTGTGTCAATGTGAATATGTTCGAAGAACGTGTTGCCTCCACAGTCCGGGTCAAGGTGACGTTCCTTCAATCCAGAGGGCGTCACGGGCTAAAAACAGAAATCCGAATTCTCGCCGCAGAGAAAACCAATCACCTCATAAAAATAAACATTTTTATCGCGTACAACGTCAGAGCAATGCAATGAGCTGTCTTGCGGACATTTCGGAAACTTGTCAGGACCATCACAATACCCTGTCTTTAGAGACAACAAATGAGAATTCGTTGCGTATAGGAGCAAAGTTGCTATGGTTACTAGAGAAATGGAAATTACACTCTCGTGAATTTTATTAGTCTCGGGTATTGGCCGTTGTTTTTGGTTCATTTACTGTTACCAGTTCGTCTCAGAGACGTCTGTTTCCTTCGTCAGATGGAATGGAAAGTGTGGGATCCGGCTCTGCAAGCCAGATTGAAAGAGCTGCTTCCTATCCAGTTCAATATTCTGTCAGAATCGCATTACGTTCATTCTACTACGTCCATTTTGAATTCTTATTTTCAGAAACTTTCGCCAAATTGCGTTAAGCGACTACTAGCTTAGTCATGTCTTTCTGTCCGCCCGTCCGTATGGAGCAACTCGGTCCCACTGGCCAGACTTTTATGAAATTTGATATTGGAGCATGTTTTGAAATTATATCGAGAAAATTCAAGTTATAGGAAAATCCGACAAGCATAGCGGTACTTTACATGAAGACCTATGTACATTTATGATAACATCTCGCATCAGTTTTTCTTAGAATGAGAATTGCTTCGGATAAAAGTTGTAGAGAGAATCAAAACCTACATTTCATGTTCAATGACCATTTTCCGAAAATCGTGCCGTTTATGAGATAATGTGGAAAAATATTGTAGAGACGGGTAGGCCACAGATGACAATAGGGCGCATGCGCATTGCATGCTGGATAACTAAAGCTACAAACACAAACTCAGAATATGTAACAGTTATTGTTTTCCACTGCAACAATGGTTGCTCGAACGCGCCTCAATGTTACGTTGTACCTTCATTACCTGTGTTTTTCAAACTTAAGTTTCTGTGTTTGCAGTCAAGCTATTAGAAAGACGAAACCAAACGACTAACCTACCTCAGTTTGGCCACAATACTGAGGTGAAATGGCAGTTCTGTGGGGCGGCACTTTAAAAAACTTACTTTTGCGCTCGAAAGAAACGTAGTTACCAGTTATATTTGTGCATAAGCAGAGAGTGCGCTAGTAAAGGACAGTATGGGTAACATCTGCAGCTTACCACCGTAACCTGTGATGCAAGCAAAGGCTATCCAAGCCACGCTTAGCGCCCAGGCAGAACGATACAACCCGGCGTACGTACTGGACTCGAAGGCGTTGTATTTGTGGTTGTCGCTGTAGAACACGGCTCCACCGAACACTGTGGCAGCACCCGTACAGATGGACACCAGCCAGCCAAGTGCAACCCAGAACTGTCAACATGGTCACGGTTGTCACACAGTCACACATAATCACATTCTCGAAAATTTAAATTCACTTTGACCAGTTAAAATTTCTTACAGTTTGGTGCTCGTATGAGCGACGGAATAGTTCAGTCGGTGTAGCTACTACGTTGGATGTCCGGGGATCTGGGTTTCGTTTCGCCAGTTGTTATTGTGTTCTGACTTCAGCTCTTAAGCCAGAAATGCTTGTTAATATTAGTCTTCTCTTTAATATTAAACTGCCTAAATGGACCACCATAATAATGTCTGTTGATCGTTCAGAAAAAGCGTGCTACATGTTGAGCCTATCACAGTCTCTTCCTTTGTTTATGCCAACAGTTCTCTATGAAATGCAGAACAGATGGCGTGTTAAATGAAGCCTATAACTTACCACTGTTAAGGTGACGTGTTTATTTTTGGTGTACAGAAGGTACCCCAAGGCGATACCGATCAGATAGGGTCCTGCTCTTGCATATGTCCTGGTGTAAATGAGATTGTAAACAGCAGTTATGGCCGAAACTCTGTAAGAGCAGCATAAATTTACACATAACAATAGTAGTAATAATAATAATAATAACATAATAATTACAAAATAATTCAGATAGGATGATAACATAAAAGTGCATCTTCAGGAAGTGCGATGGGTTATGAATTGGATTGATCTCAGAACAGAAACAGTTGGCGGGCTCTTGTGAATGCGGCGATGAACCTTCAGGTTTTATAAAATGCGAGGAATTTCTTGACTAGCTGAGAACATGTTAACTGCTCAAGAAGGACTCTGCTCCGTGGAGTTAGTTAGTTGAAGACGAATTTTATAATATTGAATAAGATGTGTATATTACGGAAAAATCAAAATATACAAAAGGAGACAAATAAAATAATAAAAGCCGAAGAATTTGCAATTGTTTAGGATAATGCCTCGAGTAAGTGACATGTCTAAAGCGAATTAGAAATCAACTGTCAGTGTATTTAATTACGTGCTTTAGCGAAGTACTATTGTAACTGGAAATATCGATCTTCATACAGGCAACTTTAGCAACAAAAGCACAGCTGCGTTAGCGTGCGGCAGAGCACCAAATGTATTAGCATCTCAGTAATACAGTGGGTGCACGCAAACTGACTGTATCGAGATGGAAGGGCAATAGATTTTACTGATAGAAACATTTATAGGAAACAGAACATCGACGTGCAGCCGTCTGCACTAAAGCGTTGAAAAATTCAACGTGTCTAAACTATCGTTGTACTTATTCGTGCAAGTGTAAATAAAAAATACGCTATAGCATAACGCTAAAAATTATCTTTGAATTATTTAAATTTTAAACGAATCACTTACTGCAAGATAATTCCGGGATACAGGGGCGAATTCAAGTTTAGAAAGCTCAACAGCAACGTACAAAATAATAAAATTCTCAATTGTAGAAACAGAGGACTTTATGTAATGAATGAGCCCTATCATTTTTAAACCTTGGGCAATGATATTGTATACATTAATACTGAAATTCATTTTAGTGTCTAAACGTACCCTGAGACCTGTAACACAGTGGAAAGGAACAGTATGAACAAAACCTTATTGATAAACGAAGTAGAAACTCTTTGTTTTATGAATAAAATATGCAAAGTTCTTTCTCTATGATTTCTTTTAGAAGCCACTATTAAAGCACAACTTTTCACCCAGTCAGTTTCCGACAGTAAGACCTTACATTATACAGCATTATTAATGTTACGAAAGATTTTCAAATCGTCAGCAAGTAAGAGACAACTGGAGTTACAAATTGAATCGCATGCAATATTAATAAAATATTACATATTAAGGACCCCAAAATGGAGCCCTGTAGGACACCAGACTTCATGGAATATGAATGGGAAAGAAAACACTCTAGAAAGTCTAACTCAGGCTTGTCTGCCGGCAAGATATCTTCGAAGCTTATTAACATGAATAAAAGATAAAACAAAACTGGAAAGCTTCTGAAGGAGCAGGGGATGAGGAACTGTGTCCAAAGAGTCTGTTAAATCAAAATAGGCAGAGCCAATTTGACCTGCGTACTGAAATATTGCGTAAGTGCGTTAAGGTAATTCTAGTGCTGAAAAGTTCCTGTTACCGAAAATCTGGCTGGTGTAGGAATTACCGACATACACAACCTTTAAAATAACCACGCTAATTCAGTATGAAATTATATTTACAACAAGAAAAATGACTCCCACTGCCACCTAAATCGAATTATGTGTGCCACAGACTGTAATTACGTGCACCGTAACCTACGTAGTCTTGTTCCACAACAACATAAAAATATTAGAACGATGCAAAGAAAAATAACTTGGGACGAGCAAACTTCTACCTTGACAAGACAGATGTCGTTAAAACAGCATCAATGACATTGCTGACAGCTGGCGAATTCTTTCCAGAAACTACTGAGTTTATCATAGCCATCCAGGAATAGGTCATTAGTAACAATGTCTATAAGAAACACATTTTGAAAGACACGAATATTGACAACGAAATCTACAGAAAATGCCTCGAAGAAGCAGAAACCATTCAATGTACGTAAAAATGGTGCACGCCCTGGTTACATCCATTGTCACAATCAACTATCCAAGATCGTAGGTCAGGAGTTGGTTATCAAATGTAAAATGCCAATGAAAATCCAGCACCTTATTCTAAATATGAACCAGTCAACACAAGTCTGTTTTTACAGTAGAAACAATATCTGTTTCCACCTTCATTTTATATATTGTGTAGTTTTCGTGTGATGATGAAGATGATGATGTTGATGTTGATGGCCTATTAGGTTGAAACGTGAAGCGAAATAAAAAAACACACATTGTTTCTATAACAAGAGGAGAGCTTTGTTTACTGAAGCGTTTTTGAAGCATTACATTATTATTATTATTATCATCATCATCATCATCATCATTGTCATCTCCTTTATACAGGGTATTAGTACTTATATTCTTGGGACAAACTAGGGAATACAGTGTTGCAGCTATTCTGTTGTTACGATTCATGGTGCTTATATCGTTAGTTTCAGTGTTGAATCTATTGTGCTTTTACATTAGTTCTTTCCGAAGTATGTGTGCAGTGCCCAATATGGCTGTTGTCAGTAGTTCCTTAACTTCATGTTTTCCTGGTATGTTACTCATGTATTTTCTGAATGACTTTGAAATAGTCCCAGTCGCCCCTATTTTTACTGGTATCACCTTTGTTTTTACATTCCACATGAGCTGTATTTTTATTGTAAGGTCTTTATATTTTAGAATTTTCTCGACTTCTTTTTTAATAACATTTCTGTCCTCTGGGATTGCAACGTCTATTAACATGCATGTTCCCTTTTCTGTCTCCTGAGATCGCAACATCTATTAACATACATGTTCCCTTTTCATTATCACGGATTATAACGTCTGGTTTGTTGTTGGGGATAGTTCTGTC
>Ga0123357_10009046_pt1 | contig 12525 bp, 4 predicted proteins | sample TergutEmb28metaG_FD_89873 | JGI IMG/M metagenome (GOLD analysis project Ga0123357, IMG submission 89873) | Embiratermes neotenicus P4 segment gut microbial communities from Petit-Saut dam, French Guiana - Emb289 P4 | ecosystem: Host-associated > Arthropoda: Insects > Digestive system > Gut ... | reverse complement strand
GGTGTTTGGAAAAAAATATTTTTTTTTAGGTGTTGAAAAAAGAAATATTTTTTTTTTTTACAGCAGCAAAGGGGGCACAATTAAATTTTTTTTTTTTTCCCCCCCCCCCCCCCCCCACTTTGAGCTCTGTTAAGCCAAGTTTTATAAAATGTATGAAGCTAATTTTCCGAGCGCATGACTGGAAATAAAGAATTGACCTAACAAAAGAACGTCTGCTTTAGACTTTGAAGAAAGAAGTTTATGTAAATATAATTTAATGACTCCGTAGTTACTTCAGAGACAAACACATTTTGTCACCATTACAAATACCAAACGGTACGTCTTTTAGGAAAATAATTTCTGTGCAGATGAAATGTGGTAAAATAGATGCAGAAAATATATTGTCCATGGTTAATGTTACACTAAGTACCCATTGTGTTTTAACGTTTATAGTACATCTACCACGATGGACTGTACATATTCATGGAGTCTTCTTAATCTTATTGCTTCTTTTCCAGAATGAAACCTTATGTACCAAGTTTATGTCTAAGTGAACTTGTTAATTCCTTTGGAAGCTGTTCTGCGGTGACGATCATCGCGAAAGTGAAGGCTAAATTTCTGTAGGATTATACTGCCAATGGCAGAAGTAAAATCCTTTTGTTTCAGTTCGCGAACTATTTCGAAATTTTATGAGAAGTATTATAATTGTTTAAAAGAAAAATTTTGTATTTTGAAAATATGATCTCAAACTCAGTTTGGGAACGAGTTGGCCATTTGTTGTCTTAATGTCATCTGCATTGGTTATTTACGGCTGTCGAAGCATTTAACGGATGACACGAAAAACTAAAATCCAAATTAATGTTGTAACAAAGTGAGATTCCAGGTTGCCACAGCCGTGACTGAATATTGCTGTGTTCTGAGATGTGACGGCGTGTAGAGTGGAAGAAGTACAACCACGTCTCACAGCATGCTGCCTGCATCACCCTGATAATGGGGGCGGCAGGATTCTCTGAAAAATGGTTGTACATATGACAGACTGTACGGGATCACACTCCAGACAGCGACCATCCTTATCTCAACAAAGCTGTTGGACTGACTTGTTGTTCACACCACATGAAAGCTTTCACGGCCATCACTCGTTCCGGAAGTGGGCAGTGGTGTTTTCTCTATTACTGACGTAACATTTACTCGTGTGCTTACCTGATCATCATGCCGTAACAAGGTGAGGTTGGTAATAAAACAGAAATTAATGCTTACGGTAGTCTTCTAAATCGGTCATACCTTACATATCTCGTTTATGGTGTTATTTTATCAAGACAAAGCACTGAGACTGGATACTTTGATACTAGAACACGACGGGCATTGTACGTATAGCGTAATATTGAGGCGCGTTCGTACAATTACTGTTGCAGTGGAAAAGCAGTAAATATTACATATTCTGAGCGCATGAGTGTAGTCTTAGGATTCTATCATGAAATGCGCATGCACCATATTGTCATCTGTGGCCTGTCGTCTCTAAATTATTTGTCCACATTGTCTCATAAACTTTAAAATTTTCGAAAAAACGTTGTTCAACATAAAATGTGTATTTTATTTTCTCTGCAACTCTTTTATGAAACATTTCGCATTCTAAGAAGAACGGAGCGAGATACGACCAAAAACTTTTATTGGTCTTCATGCAAAGTTCCTGTTATTCTCATCAGATTGTAATGAAACTTGAATTTCCCTACAGAATTTCGAAAAATGCTGAAATTCAAATTTCATGAAAATCCATCCAGTGGAGCCCAGTTGTTCCATGCGGAAGGACAGACATGATAAACCTAACAGTCGCTCTTCTCAATTTTGTGAACGCTCCTAGAAACTGTTAAGACTAATACAGAAATAAAAGGACTGTTAGAATCACCACAAAATCGAAGTTACAGTTGTAAACGTAAAGCAGGGTGTGCTAATAACAAAACTTGATATAAGAATTTAATGTTATTTTTGCGTATCTATACATCTGTGCTTTTATTCATACTATTCTCACAGATGCCGCCACGTACTTTGTCGTTCTGAAAGTTTGACCACCTTATCCCATTTAACCGTTAGCCTGGTATACAAACAGGATCAAGTAATGCAGAGTAAATATCGCTTGTTCTTACATGTACATCGCTGATTCTTCAACTTTCTAGTTTATCTCCCCTATTTTATCCGATCTTATACCACTTTTACCCCGCACAAAGAATTGTATTTCGCAAGGAATAAAAAAGAGTAAACTGTAGAATGTAGAATTTTTTTTATAATTGCCCTACTGTGATCGTGAAAAATTTGTGTCTTGATTTATAATGTTGGTGTAATGCAATACATTTGTGTTCAAGTGTTTCAGTATGCATAGTTTTGTGCAAGCTGAATACCATGATAGATAAATAAACATTTTTCGATGTTCATACATTATTATTGCCGAATAACATTTTAAGTATTCTAAGTAACCTATGTATATAAATAAAACATTAAAACCTGCATTAACTCAAGTATTCTGTGTTTCATAAATTCCTTTCCAGCCTCGCCGAAAGTTACTTCATTTTTACAAATACCAGTACTTTCTCTCCTTTCGTAAAAGCGGCCGAATAATTCACTGCGCGTTGGGATACACCGTGGCGGCAATACCGCAAAGATATTCTGATTTCACTGAAAGCTAAATCATAATACAAAACTATAACGCAGTCAACATCGCTCTCAGATTTAACATCGCCATCTTAACTGAGGATATTTTATAATGGCAAAGAGTAGGAACTTTTATATTCTAAAGGACTCAGCTCCATGGAGTTAGTTTGCTATACACAGACTGTTTCATTTTTTCAATAGAATTTGATATGTTATCGCCATCAAACCCAAAGTCAAGAAATATTTCGCTCGGTTGCCAATAGTTATTTTATATTCTACAAAAATATTTCCTTTATAAGAGATAGATACTTCTTCCATGATCCATTACCATACCGTTACGTAACTCCAGAACACTAGGAGTAAACTGGCGCTAGGGTCACTCGAGCCTCAAAAGTTTGCGCGTCCTCCATTTTGTTATTTTTGACTGTAGGAAAACACAACACGGCGTTGGGGTGTCCTCTAATATTATAATAATCACAAGAAATTTCGTGAAATTCGGACAAGTGTTTCGAAAGTTGAAATGGAGACAAGCATGGACACACACACACACACACACCAAGCATGAGGATCTGGTAAGCCTACTGTTTTGCTCTTTAGGAACGAAAGTAGGCTAAAAATAGTCACTCGACCTAACTCAAGGCACTGTGCAACACATTAAGCGCTAATCAGTATTAGTATTTCACTAAATCTGATTTCACTTAGTTCAACCCGCTTAATATGATCCACTGAAACCAAGGTCTATAACATGCGACATAAAAATTATCACAGGTAAAGGTAAATTTCTCCCTATAGACGCCATGCAGATACACGAGGGATTGGAGGTATTGCTCCACTCGTTCTTAACCCTTCCAATAGATAGAGGTGAGCGATCAGTTTCAAGCCCGAATCACTTATCCATGCAAGGAAAGGTACTGCGGTACACACTGAACAGGAGTAGTTTACGTATTATTTTCATAATAACGGACTGTGGATGAAATATATTGCATATTTAACAGTTTACCACTCACGATACAAGAAGGTAGACAGCTAACACAATTCGTACAATTATTCAGTGTTTATTTACCGTAGTGTACCATGTACTGCTTTGGGTCCTCTACAAGAAGTTAGGTTAGGTGTGGCTTTACGTTCAAGAATCCCAAGCACAGATCATTTCCAGTAAACTATAATTAAATTCTATAATATGTAAAGTAAGGCAGTCAAATTATATGATCGGTATTGGTTGTATACTGGCTGGAATAAAAGGACACATACTTTACAACATATTGTCACCTTTTACAGAATGACAAATGGGCTTACACACTTGAGCAAACATGAAAAACTATTTTTGTACAGGTACTTACCAACTACGTCAGCGTTGATGTTGTCTACAGAACACGGAATTAAGGACCTAATCTTGTGTATATAACCTATATCACGCACAGATTCTTGAAACAAAGCATACTGTTTCTGTGAATATAAAAATTAGGTTAACGAATGTTCACAGCTGTCAACTGAGACTTCACGAACACACAACACACATTTCTGTCTCCGTATGATTTCACTGCACACAGATAACGAACTTTCTTATAAGGAGCTCAATTAATCGCACTTCACTTTGTTTTAATATCAGATCACGACATAAACATATCAAGTGTAGCTACGCACTATCAACGTCTCGAACGGTACTACTACCACCCAGACTAACGAGGAGGGAATGGGTGGCGAATTAGACCACACTTTCTATTGTCCACATTCATATCTGGAATTTAATGCTGTGGAATATTGTAAGCGGAACTTCTTGATGTATGTACGATATATGTATGTAGTTGAAAAGATAAATATAGGAATCGATGGGTTATTTTGAAAGTACAGGAAAACCATATTTCCGTCCGACCTACTATTTGCACTACTTCTTGGGGTGAATTCGAAAAGAAACCACTGCGCTATAGAGACGTTTCCGATACCGTAGTTACAATGGATGCAAGAAGCAGGCTAATAGAACTTTTGAGGTGAGTGAAGAAGACTTGCACCACTCACTGCTGGGCCCAAAATATCTGTATGGTAACATACACTGGTAACTTAAAAGATGAAAAATGTACTTAGGTCATCCTTATGTAAATAGAATACAAGAAAATAGCAAAAGAAAAATTGAAATTTAATGCTATGACATCTTAATCGGCACGAATAGACCACGCTAAAAATGAACCGAAACTCGGTGGTACGCATTTAAATACTGTGCCAAAAATACAGAAGTGGCAGCGTAAACGTCTTGTGTACATCACATGAAAATTAGAAGCTGGAAAACGTACGCACATAAGAGCACATATGTCTAGATAACTGTTAGAGATTCTAGACTTTCAATTTGCGAGTGCTAATTTTTGGTGCTCACTTAAAAGTCCATAAATTTTATTAAACCCCTTCGTGAAAGTGCATTCACGAGTTATGGAGTTGTTACATGCGCAAAGATCGACGTGATAAAGCTAACGGGTGCCAATCCCGTATTTATGAGCGTACGTATTTTCAGGATTTTGGGGCTAAGACAAAAACGAAATCAGTAAGCCTCAAGCCATAACAGTACCTGAAATGAAGTGCACTTATTTATACCGAAGAATGGATGCTTTACTGACACTGCAGGAAAAAAAAAAAAATGCCAAAGGAAGTTATGTAACAGGATCTAACAAGCCAGGCATGTCTTTAAAAGGAAAAATAACTATTCTATTACAGAGTTTATGAAAGTGCGACACTGGATAAATTTTTTGTTACTAAAAATGTTACATTGACTAAGAAAGTTGTAAAACATAAAAATCTTCAAGCTTTAAAATTACTGACACTGCCCTTGAAGAAGCTACAACAACCACTTCTCTAGTGGCACAACAAAAGTAACTATGCCCCTTCCTCAGATTTTTAGGACAAAGAAACAAAACTGTTTCAGTAAATTTTGTCAGTTCAAGATAGCTCAGTAATTATAGTGATTAGGCTACAGGCTGGAAAACCAGAATTTTATTTCTGGCAAGGCTAGAGAATTTCATAACAAGATTTATTTCAAAATTAATTAATAGGAGTCTTAAGAGATACACGTTGCAGGCAACTAGAAGACTGCTTACATTACATCCACACATAAGAAGGAACAACAAAATGATTCTCCAAATTATAGGGGTATAAACATAATGGAGGTGGTGCGAGAAGCATTTGTTAGAGTAATTAAGGGAAGGGTGGAAAAGAAATTACCAGATAACATAAGTGAAATACAAAACGATTTTATTCAAGAATGTGGATCACTATGAGAAAAAAATAATGAACCGCATTTGGTGTTTTTACATATCAGGAAAGCATGTGATTCTGTATCACCATTAAAATGATGGGGGCAATGAGAAAATTCAAAATTTTGACAGAGTTAACTGATTTAGAAAAATTTTGATTTGATAGAAGTCATCTCATTGTGCTCTAAACTTACAATAACAACACTTGCAATGCTCAAACACAATACTGCACTTGTGTAGCACAGTTCTCTATTTAACCCCTCTACACTTAGCATGACATGTATGCAGAATCAACTAATCTACATTCGTACCAATGCCTAAGGTGCCATCTTCATTTTTACTCAATTTATTGTTAAGCAAGTAGTAGCCACACAAAAATTAAGCACACACTGTTTTAATTAGGAATTAAAAAATTTGTTTTTATCACCTATGCAAGTTTGAAACATGCTCCCTGCACACATAAAGATAATGTTTGACTTGGTGCTAAACAGTTAAAGGAATTATCCACCATGACATGTTGGAGTTTTGGAAAATGTCCCAGCTATCTGAAGGCAAACCAATTGCTGGTGTGTAACATGACAGAGCACCATCGCATATCCACAGTGAGGTGGCAACCTTCTTGAATAGGCAGTTGCTTGATTGATGGTTTGGCTGCAGATGGTCCACTTCCTGGTCTCCACATTTTCCAGGTGATCTCCAGATCTGACTCCTGTTACATTTTTTCTGTAGAGATTTGTAATAGATAAGGTTTATATGCTGACAATGCCCATAACTCTGAACAACTTGAAGGACTGAACATGAATAGTGACTGCAAAGACTGAACAGCCTTTATCCCAAAATGTTTGACAAGAACTGAAATCATTGTGATGTGTGCAGGGCAACAAATGGAGCATTTACTGAACCTGCATAGAGTATGGTAACGAAACTCTCTGAGTTGCCCTTTACAGCAGTGTGCATTCCTTTGTTTCCACCACTTTCTCACCAATCATTTGTATTTACCTTGTACACTAACTTGACATCTTTTTATTTCTTTATCATTGCACTGTACATTTTGTAGATTCATTTAATTAACACACCAACTAAAGCACACATATATTACTTAACATTTTAAGTAATATATAAAATATAAGTAATATATGTGTGCATTAGTTGGTGTGTTAATGAAATGAATCTTTTTATGTATTTACATGCACTGTTAGTCAAATTACCTAATCAGCATTCTACACTTCTTTCTACTGTAAAATGTACAGTTTTTATGTGACTGAAGCAGATCAATTACCTCTTTTTACACCTCTTCAACATACAGTTGTGTGACAGAAAATTTGGACTTGCCAGAGGAGTCAGGAGTAGTAAAATTTGAAGATACTCCTAATTTGAGCCTACTTCTTTTGAACAATGATCAATATGAAACCCATCACACAACAAATCTGTACCTCTTTACAGGTACTCAGATCTCTATTCTACAAAATACCACTTACAGTCCCATAGGATGACTATTTTTGGTAAAAGTGTAATAGGGATATTAGAGGTTAAGCTTGAAAGTAACCACATAAAACTGAAACTCAATCCTTATGTCGCATATGCAAAGAAATTAACAAGAAACATAATGAATATTACAAATTTACTGCAAGTATATCTGACCCAGTGTTGCAATTCTGTCTTCTAATAAATTTTTGAAGGATCATTGTCACCTTACAAACTTTCAGTAATGTTCTGCTTATGATTTAATTCTAATATTTAATATCTTTTGTTATACATATAAATTCATGCATATACTCATGTGCGTATGTGTGAGCGTGTGTGCATGTAAATCATTGAAAGTTAGATAATTTAAACGATGTACAGATACAAATATTCACAATCCTTTAAAATCCAATATAATGTTGCAAGTCATTTCTCTTAATATCTGCATACAAAAGAGTATATACACTTCCTACTTCAAAGTTTAAGCTGCTACCATAAAGCACCCTATATGTTTGGAAAGGCCATTTTCATTCAGCAGGTTTGCAGGTGTAATGCTGGAGACATCGGTCATAGCAGCACTTGTCAGTGCCTGAACAGTGAGAGTCATTCTGACAGACAACAGGATGAGGACTGATGCTTCCTACCCCAAATGCTGGATGGCTCTCTGGGCAGACAGCTCGAACTAGAGGACATCTGCCTGGTTTCACTACAATAACAGAGTTTATTGTACTCAAATGAGCTTGAATGAGAGAGAATATATAAGTAAGATAAAATACAAAACCTTAACCTTAAGGAGATGGATTTCAATGCCAAATGTGTCTCCTGATGGTCTGAATTTTTCTGACTTAGCATGAATGTTGGAACTGCTATGAAGTAAAAACACAGAGACTACCATATGGCATGCTAGGTCATTTGCCAGTACCTTTCAGAGACAGCATTTTGTCTCATAGGATGGTAAAACTTATGATGTAACTTTCTATCATGGACAATCTGCTACCTTATTAGTTGGCAGGATGGGGGAGGAAATTCAAAACTCTGCGTGCAGCATAGTATGTTATCTGCTATAAGTTAAATGTTAATTTCTGAATATATTGTACATTTTACATTTCTGTCTTGGTATTGAATTTTCAAATTTTATTTTAGTTACAAATTCAGCTAAAATTGAGCAGTACTAAGCTTATATGGGATAAATATAAGTAAAATACCAATCTGTAGCATATGAAGTTATATATTGCCTGCTATGAAAGAATGTTTTTCTTCTACACAGACTGAATTATAAGATTAGGCAACACCTCAGAAATGTATATAAAATGCTATTTATCTTGATGTTACTACAGTCAGGACTCTCACATACTGCACCACTTTTTTATCACAGTACAAATATAAATTTTAGCAAAATTTGTGTGTAAAGGGACATAATTTACAAAAGTCATAGAGGTTCTTTATCTGTTCGTGATCAATTAACAAAGAATCTGAGAATAATAGCACAGAAACATCCACTGAAAACAGGGTGGTGTAAAATGAAAAGTGCTCCAACAGACATGCAAAATTTGTTATATATATCATAAACAAACATAAAATTTGTCATGAAAATCTGAAGTTATGGTTGAGAATTTTAAAACATAAGGAACCCTACATATAGGTGTTACAGACAGATTTTGATCATTCAATAGTTCAAGTACCAACTTGTATGTCCTGCCTGGTCTCATCACAGAGACCAGAATACTCTGAAGCAAGTACATATGTCATACATTCTTCCCAGTACTTGTTAAGTAAAGCTGTTCTTCAGTACATCAGTCTTAAATTAACACAGCTTGAGTATCTTACCATTCATGTCACAGCAGTAGTACTGTGGTGTTTGCCAAGGATATATACATGGTGATTGGCACCATACACGGCATGGTGTCTGTGTATTGGCAGTAGGCAACTGGCTGCTGGTGCCAACAACCAACAATGATATTAGCGTCATTTTGAAGACCAGCATGGCTTTCTACAGAAAAGAAAATTACTCTTTATTTAGCCATTCAACTACTTACCACTGTCATTCCTTTCACAGTAAAAACAAACCAGTGGATGATGTGATAAACATAAAGAATCATATAATTGACTATGTGTTCACATTACAAACTACTGGATCAACATATGCACCTCAATTTACAAACTATGGCTTTATTTTCACATTTATATGTACACGTGGTTTTTTTCTTATAATAGAAGCCAACAAGATGCACTCTTTCTCACTTTTATTTTGGTAAACAACTCTACATGTTTCAGACAGACTTACTGTCCATCAGGCATAATAAGACTCCTGATGATGGACAGTAAGTCTGTCCAAAACATGTAGAGTTGTTTACAAAAATAAAGTTGATCAATAGTGCAACTTGTTGGCTTCTATATAAGACAATATCATGATGCATGGTCCTCTGAATGTCAAAAACATGGTTTGATTTTTGAAATGTCTCCTATTTGTGGGTGTCATGTTCCTCTTCTTACACAGTTCATTTAAAGGTGGTGCAAGAGGAGGGGGGAAGGGATAAGGAGATAAAAGGGAGCAAGAAAAGAGCAAGACCCAACAAACTCTCTCAAGTTCAGAAATTCCAGTTGTTGACAGCAACTGAGAGGAAGTATCTGTTGATGACCCCACTTTCCCCACTTCCTATAAGCTACAGAATTTAGGCCCCTTAAGTAATCTTCAGAAATATGAGTAGGAACCTTATACTAAATAAATAATGTTTTTTATGTAATCTACTTACTTGAGAATTTTCATAATTCAGATGCCCTTTCTATATAACAAAGCAACTTTACTTTTAAATGACAAAATAAAGATTACTATCACAAGTTGTTTACACCATGAAAAATATTAACAAATATCAAAAATGTATTTTCAACACTAAGCCTATAGATATGGACGTTCTTGTATCACAGAATTTTCCAGAAACATAAAACAGGATATACCAATACGAGTGTGTGTGACTAACCAACCAATTCTGTGCAGTAGGCCCTTCTTTAGACGTTAGCAGTTCCTCAGGTGGCTAAGAAATTCCCCACATTTTATGGAACCCAAAGCTTCCATTACCATTTTCACAGCAGGCAAACTCTTATCCATGTACTGTATTGAATTGAAGTGAACCAAATTAATCCAGTCCACACACTTCCATCCTATTTGTTTGGAAAACATTTTAATATTATACTCCCATTTATGACTAGGTTTTTCAAGTCATTTGTCTCCTTCAGATTCCTACCCCCCACAAGAATTCTATATGTATGTCTTTTCTCCTGCAAACATGCCCTCCCCATCACTTCTCAATTTTGTTACCCTTATCATATTTGGGGAGAAGTACCAATCAAAGAGCTCCTTGTTATGCAAAATAACACACTAACCTAGAAATTATTGTAGATAAGAAACCTGTTTTGAACTGTAGTCTGTAAGTGTGTTGTGTACATTAACTCAACAAATGTATCACTCATTTTGTCATGAAAATTTAAAAATTCATGGAGAAACACTGTAATGCCATTTTGGTAACTTTACCAATGGACCTTGCTAAAAGTTATACATAGATGCATTATGTTCCTGAATAACTTGTTGCAAATAAACTTACTTGTAACATATCATTAGTTTCAGCCAATGATTTAGCTAACAAATAACTCTGTACCATCACGAAACATATACACTACCAAAGTAATGTAATTAATTTAGAGAACTTGACACATGTAACAAAATATATATGGATTCTAATTACCAGAGGAACTACATGTTAAGGAAAAAAAAAAAAATTTATCTTCCACCTTACATCTTGTTACATGAATTCAAAGTATTCAACGGTCCAGCTGTGTCAAACAGAATCATTTCTCAAGGTTTGAAGTACTCACAATAGTATTGCTGAAGGTACACGTCTTGTGGGACACAGTGCCGTCACTGTCTGTACAGTTCCCGATGTTTCAAAGGACTGCAATGCTGTCACTTTCAGGATTAAGCAGTCCAACAAGAATAACCACTCCCAGTAGACTTAAATCTTCAATATTAATTTAACTGTAATTTGAATTACACATTAAAATTAGAGTTAGGTCTAACAAGACTGAAGATATGGAATCTTCCTTTTGAAAGTTAGTATTCAGAATGATATAACCTAACATACTTCGGAAAACAGATCAGAAACATCTTGAAAGTTTTGCAATGTGGTGCTGGAAGTGGATGTACAATATTAGCTGGACCAATCATGTGAAAAAGAATATATATTACGCAGAGTGAAGGAAGAAAGAGATATCCTATATACAATAGAAACAAAGAAGGTTAACTGGATGGGTCACAACTTGTCTGAACTGCCTTGAAAAAACACATTATTACAGGAAAGATAAGACAGATGACGTAATGAATGAATGAATGCCTACAGTAAAACTAACCCTTTCCATTACACACTTTCAATAAACCAATAAATGTCCTAACTTGTTTGCATATTTACACAATAGTCTCCAATGTAAAAAGTCACGAACAGTTAAATTGCCCTAAAATCAGTATGTGACACAGTCATGTTTTGACTGAAATTTTACAAGCAAAAGAATGTTCAAAGTATGAAAGCCAAGTGACTCTGAGATATTTTGTTTCTATCCTTGAAAGGGATAGATAAGTAAAATTATATTTCAAAACAAAACTAACTTCTCTGGCCTCCTACATACGGAGAAATATTCCACCCTATGCTAATCTTGGTAACACCATGTTGTATGATACATACCCTGTTTTCACTTCCTACTAATCAGGTGATGTGGTGACAGTGGCAGCGGTGGTGGTGGTGGTGGTGGTGGTGGTAGTAGCAGTAGTTCATATGCTTAAACATTAACTTAGAGGATTCATATGCATGGATATAACAACTTTGCATGGTGGAACAAAACAGCTACTAAGGCTTTGGAACCAACATGGAAAACCAAAATTTGAGAAAGTAACTGAAAACTGTAACTTTGGAAAGTTTCTGAATAACAAATCAAGTACACATCTGAAACTACATTAAATGAATATGACACTTGTATATACTTACTTACTTACTTACTCCATGGTGCAGAGACCTTCTTGAGAAGCTAATTCGTCTGCAGCTAGTCAAGAAACTCCCCGCATTTCACGGAACCCAAAGGTTCATTACCGCACTCACAAGCGTCCGCCACCTGTCTCTATCCTGGGCCAGCCCAATCCAGTCCATATACACACATC
>Ga0123357_10009045_pt1 | contig 12527 bp, 13 predicted proteins | sample TergutEmb28metaG_FD_89873 | JGI IMG/M metagenome (GOLD analysis project Ga0123357, IMG submission 89873) | Embiratermes neotenicus P4 segment gut microbial communities from Petit-Saut dam, French Guiana - Emb289 P4 | ecosystem: Host-associated > Arthropoda: Insects > Digestive system > Gut ... | reverse complement strand
CAATCGCCAAATCCCAAATACAATATTTTCAACAGATTTAAAATTATATATCAAATCTGCATAAATCATATCAATTATTTACAAAAATGTGGGAAGGTGAACTTTATCTCTGGCTCGCATGGCTTGCGATATCGCCAAGTTCCTCAAAGACGGTCTGCCGCACCTGCTCCGCGATTTCCTTTGATTTCGCTTTCGCTATGCCGATTTTCTCCGCCACGGCAAGGATGTCCTTTGCCGCGGGGTCGCGCCCGTTTCCGTTGACGCAGGTCGCGTGCTCCCCGCCGAAGGAACTGCTGTAGGTGAGGTCGTACGCCGGCGCCAGTTTCCAATTATTCGATTGCCTGTCGTAGAGGAAGGAAAAGTTTTTGGAATGGTCGTCCCGGTTGTGCGCACACACATTGAAGCACATCAGCCGATACATCTTTTCAACTTCCGAATAATCCTTCGTCAACTCCAGCGTCAACTGCATGAGGGAATTGTAATCGAGATTTGGGATGCGGTGAGAGATTTCAAGCAGCGCGGATACGGACAGCATATGGACCCGCTCCGTCGATCCATCCGCAAAGGCGGCCCTGTCAAACCGTTTTGTCCCAAAATAACCCGCGCTTTGCCCGGACGGGAACAGCCGCGTTTCCGCCATCTCAATGCCGCATTTCCCGGCGCACAGCGAATAGCGGTATTCCATTTCGCCCGCGTCACGCCTTTCGGAGGACGAGGGGAATTTCACGATCCAATCCTCGCCATCTATCCGTGTCAGGATTTTTGGGCGCGCGCCGCCCGACGAACCGCCGAGCCTGAACAGCTCGTCCAAATCGTCCAGATCGTCCAGATCGCCCAAATCGCCCGTATATTCCGACCCCAATAACTTTCTGCATTCGTTGGCCACTCTGTCATAATCCAGTCTGGCTTCACCCGATTGCCATTTGTGGCAGGGATAATACGAGAGCGCCCCCATTCCAGAGTCGCCGACGATTGCCAGACGGTTGAGCATATCCACTTCATCCGGGTCGATATGCTCGCGAAGGAGTACCCGGTCTACAAGCAGCCGTCCCCAGCCATCCGGCAGGCTGTCGGCAAAGACGCCGAACAATCCGTCACAGGGGTCATACTTCGGGATGTAGAGCTTCTTTTGAAGCGGCAGGCTGAAAGGGCTGATGCCAAACCCGTCTTTGAGCCAGCTTTCGGCATATTCAAACGCTGTCAGCCCTCCCCGATATGTCGCAAGGGAGCCAACGGGTTCGCCGTTCATACGGACTTCCAGCGCCTTAAAACTTTCCATCAATGATCTCCTGTATAGACTGCGGCCCGGCGTCCGCAAAAAGCAGCTCAAACGTATCGGCACAGTCCAGCACAATGGCGATTTTCAAAAGGGATTTCAACGCAATCTCGCCTGTGGCCTCAAAGCGTTTTACGGAGCCGTAGCTCACGCCTGATATTTCGGACAGCCGCTTCAGCGAGAGTTTCCGCGCTTTTCGGCGCGCCCGCACATTTGCGGCAATCATGTCCCCGAGTTCTCCCGGTGTTTTTACAAATCGGTTCAACATGGCTATTATTTTATCCCATTTTGTACAATATATCAATGTTTGGCTAAAATATTAGCCGCAAGACAAAGGAACCGTCCCTTTGTCTTGCGCTTTTATCAGCGGCTGGGATATAGAATTGCGGATGACAAGTCCGGCCATGCCGGGCGCGGGGATTTCATCATGATCAAGGACTTGGGGTAAGAGCCGGACAATCAAAAATGTGACAAAAGCAGACCGTCCCCGATGGTCATACTTTTTCTGTCAGAGGGACAATGGTCAGCTTATAGCCGAGCGGACGCAGGATACGTAGCAGTGTCATAAGGCGCGGGTCGGTGCTGCTGCGTTCAAGGCGAGCGATGACTGCCTGCGGGACGCCGCTCTGTTCAGAAAGCCCTCTTTGAGAAATATTGCTGATCTTGCGCGCCTCAACAATCTTGCTTACAATCTCCACTCGCAAATCAATTTCCGCCGACTCCTCCGGCGTAAGCGCTTCCATATTTTTTTCAATATCATTCCAGGTTTTCGGCATTTCATCTCATCCTTTCCAAATAATCAAGCATATGTTTTTTTGCTGTTTCCAATTCATTCAGCGGCGTCTTTTGTCTTTGTTTCACAAAATAATGCAGCATCACATATTTAGCACCCTTCTTTTCAAAGAAGAAAAAGAAGCGATTGGCGTTTGGTCGGAGCTCCCAAATATCGTCGCTAAGATATCGTACATAAGGAAATCCAACCGCTGTTCCGATGGTTTGCAACAATCGCATATATTCAACGATTTTCTGAAAAAGAATTTTATCCTTTTTGTTGCGTCTCGCTTTCCGCTCAAGCCCTTCCAAATAATCATAAGTATCTGAGCGGCCCGAAGCGGTTTCGTAAAATTCAATTTTAACATACGCGATCTCCTTTATGATAACTTTTAAGTACTCGTGTGTCAATGGAAATGTATTGCTAATATTATACATAAATGGTGTAATATAGTGTATAATTAAATGTGAAATTTCCCTGAAATTTTCCAATTAGTCTACCGTTCCCAATTCGTCTGCGTGATATAATGGCCGTAGGAAACAGCGCTGCGTTTGCCGCAGTGAAGATGAAAATATAGGGAGGGTATTATGCAATTTTGTCACGTAACGATCACGGTAAAGAACATAGGCGAATCTCTGCGGTTTTACCGGGATATCGTCGGGTTGCCGGTCAAAAGACAGTTTTCCCCGATGCCGGGCACGGATAGCGCGTTCCTGGGGAACGGCGGGGAAACGGAAATCGAGCTCATCTGCAATCAGGCGCGGACAGACTTCTCGGTCGGGAAAGATATTTCCCTGGGGTTTGCCGTCGGATCCGTGCAGGAAACTATGGACGCGCTGAATGAAAAAGGCGTCGCGACGAGCGAGATTTTTCAGCCGGCGCCGGGCGTGAGCTTCTTCTACGTTTCGGACCCGAACGGAGTGAGTATCCAGTTCATAAACAGCGCGGGATAACGGGACAAAAGAACCGACTCTTTGTCTTAGTATTTAAGACAATCCAGCGGAACAACGTACACGCCGTCATCCCGTTTGTACGCGGCGCCCCCCGAAGCGGTAACAATCGCGAGAAAAGATGGAGGAACGGTTTCCTTTGCAAGTTTCTTTTTTAACTTTCGCAAATTTTCGGCAGCGGCGTCAAATTCAAATGTGCCAAGTTTGACTTCCGCCGCGGCCCATCGCCCATCCGGAAGCTGAAGTATCGTGTCCACTTCGAGCTCGTCATAGTCATGATAGTGGAACACGGCGCCATCCAAGGCATCCATATATATGGAAAGGTCACGAAAACAGAGTGATTCAAAAAGAAACCCGGCTGTCTTAATATCATCAGAAAGAATTTTTGGCGTCGCGCCCAGCACGGCAGCCGCAAGCGATGGATCCGTAAAATGCCGCTTCGGCGTAGTTCTGATTCGATTGCGCGAGCGAAGTGACGGAGCCCATGCATCCTGTTCTTCAATTACAAATAATTTTTTCAATGCTTCGTAATAAGTTCGTACTGTTTGCTCTGTAATGTCTCCGCCCTCTCTTTCCACGATATCCGCTTTGATACTTGTTGCTTTTACCGATGTCGCGGAATTTCGCGCAAGAGAACGCGCAAAGAGAGCAACAAGGGCAGGGTCCCTTTTTATCCCATCCACCCTGTTGATATCCTCATTTACTACCATATTCATGTACTCCCGGGCAATGAGCGACGCGTGTTCTTCGGGAACCCAAAAAGCGGCTGGCCATCCCCCGGCGCATACCAGACAAAGCGCTTTCATATAATCCATTTCAGACATACAGGGTTCAAAATCCTCGTCATCAAACAGGGAAGTCAGCGATACTTTGCCACTTGAATCACCCGTTTCGTAAAGAGATAATGAGCGCATACGCATTTTCGCGAACCGTCCGGTTCCTGTATGGGACGGCGCGTCTTTCGGAGGAACCGCTGACCCCGTGAACAAAAACATGCCTGGTTGATGCTTTTCATCTATTTTTCTGCGAGCCGCGTCCCACAAAAGCGGAGCATATTGCCATTCATCAATAAGCCTCGGATTGTTACCCTCGAGTACGACATCAGGCATCAGTATTGCTTTCTTTTTGTTTTCTTCAATGTCAATGAAAATTTCTGATTCGGCCTGACTGGAAGCTGTCCAGGATTTTCCGCACCATTTTGGGCCTGTTATCAGGACGCCTCCAAAAACTGAAAGCAGCGTTTTCAATTTTTTGTCTACGATCCTTGGTCGATAATCATTTTTATCCATGACACGCTCCTTATTACACGGTTGTCAATATCATTTATTCTGGAATTGCAACATAACTAATTTTGAAGATATAGTATCACTAATTTCGTTATTTTTCCAGCAAAAACGAGGCGACTTTGTAAAAATCCCCGGGCGAGAGCGTTTCGGCGCGGCGGACAGGGTCTATGCCGGCAGACTCGAGCGCGGCGAGCAGGTCCTTTTCGGGGAAGCCCGAATCGGCGAGCGAGTTTCTGAGGGTCTTTCTTCGTTTGTCAAACCCGGCGCGTACGAGCTTGAACATCCGGGCGGCCACGGCGGGGTCATCCGCCGACAGGTCTTTTAGCCTGAGGCGGACCACCGCGGAGTCAACCCCCGGCTTTGGAACAAATACTTCGCTTGAGACCTCAAAGAGGAGTTCCGCCTCGGTATAGTACTGGACGAGTACGGATATGGCGCCGTAGGTTTTTTTGCCCGGCGGGGACAAAAGCCTTTCGGCCACTTCCTTTTGCATCATGAACACGGCGAGCTCTACTGGATTGCTTCGCGTTGCTCGCAATGACGGCTCGCAGACTTTGGCGATGATCGGGGTCGTGATGTAGTACGGCAGGTTCCCGACGAGCTTGTACTTCCCGGACTCCGCGCCGGCCTCCGCGCCGGACTCTGCGCCGGACTCTGCGGGCGGAAGCTCGTACTTCAGGAAGTCCGCGCACACGATATCTATGTTTGTCAGGCCTTCGGTGACTTCCGCGAGTACGGGGATGAGCCGCTTGTCGATCTCGACGGCGGTCACGAGGCCGGCGCGCGCCGCGAGGAAAAGCGTCAGCGCGCCCGCGCCAGGCCCTATCTCGACGACGTGGTCGTCCGGCGTGATTTCCGCGGCATCCGCGATTTTTTCAAGCGTATTTTTATCAACCAAAAAGTTTTGGCCGTAAGCTTTTGAATAGTGTATCTCCCGCGCCGCGAGAATCCTTTTGAGTTCGGATTTTTTCCAGACTTCTATCATTGTGTTTCGACGGGTTCCTGGCCCGGAAACACGTAAAAAATTTCATCGTCTTTGAGCATGTGGAACCGGTCTCTGGCCTGCTCCTCAACATATTTCGGATCGTCCACCTGGCTCAGCTGTTTTTCCAGCCGCGCCTTCTCCGCCTGCTTTTCCTCATATGTTTGTTCGTACGCCGTTTTGTCCAGATTGAGGCCTATGATCCTGTAGCCGCTCGATACAAAAATAAGGGCAGCGACAACCAGTACCCCCACGACGGCAAGCTTTTTCCAGCGTGCCATTTTCGGGCGGTTCGCCTTTTCCTGTGCTTTCTCGCGGCGCTTGCTTTGCTTTTCCTCTTTGACCATTTCGGCGCGTTTAGCCTTGCGCCGTTTTTGGGCTTCTTCGATCTCTATGATCTGCGAAGTGCTTTTTTGCCGCCTCATGCCTGGGTCATTCTGCGAGGTCTCTTTTTGCCGCTTCCCGTCACGATTGTTTTCGTTATTTCCGCTTTGCGTTTTGTTTTTGTTTCTTCTCTCTGTCATACCTTCCCGCACGCCAACGAGCAGCGAATCCCAACAAGACAATGAGAACCGTCCCCATTGTCTTATGACTCTGGCCGACCGCGTTCAGGCCGACTAAAAATATTTTATCAAAAAGTGGATTTTTTTTACAAGATTCCCGGGATGCCGCGAAGCCTGCCCGAAGGAAGGCTCACGGTGACCGAAGTGCCGCGCCCGACTTTGCTTTCAATGCTGATGGACCCGCCGTGCGCTTCGACGATTTGCCTTGAAATTGCAAGGCCCAGGCCGGTTCCGCCATTTCTGCCGGTGCGGGATTTGTCAACTCTGTAGAAGCGTTCAAAGACTCTTGAGAGGTCCTCTTCGGGGATCCCGACGCCGTTGTCCGATATTACGATTTGGACACAGTTCTGTCCCGGAATGATGTCAACGTCTATTCTGCCCTTTTCGTCGGTATATTTGATGGCGTTGCCGAGTACGTTTTGTATGACCTGTTCGATGCGGTCGCGGTCGATTTCGGCGCCGATGCGCAGGTCCTCCGCAAACATCATATTGACCGACAGGGACTTTTCTTTTGAGTGCCTGTCAAGTTTTTTGATTGACGTCTTAACGAGCAGCGGCAGATCGCATTCCTCGGTATTCATCTGCGCCTCGGAATTTTCCACGCTCGAAAGATAGAGAAGGTCTTTGATCAGCCTGTTCATACGGTCCGCTTCCGAAACGATTATTTCAAGAAATTCCTGCTCGTCGATCGCGCCGCCGCCTTCGTTTTCTATCAGCGTCTCCGCGTACGCCTTGATCGAGGCAAGAGGGGTCTTGAGCTCGTGCGAAACGTTCTGCACAAACTCGATCTGCATGCGTTCGGTTTTTGTCCTTTCGGTCACGTCGCTGAACACAGCCACGGCCCCGCGCCCCGCGCCCTTCCCGGCCGCGAGAGCGATATATACGATCCTGTATATTTGCCCGCCTACGTTGATTGTGTCGGGCGGGCGCGATTCGTTCGCGGCGGCCAGTATGGCCGAGCGCTCGAGTTTTTCGCTGAAGCTCGCCGCGTATTCGTCATAACGCGCCCCGTCGAGGTCGCCGTCATAGGCGACAAAGAGGGTTTTCACGGTCTCGTTGACAAGCACAAGGTCCCCGTCGTTCGCCACGATGATGACACCGTCGCTGATCTGGCGGACAGCCGACTCGAGCGTGCGGAGGCGGAGGTTCACCAGGCGGATATCCTTCCAGTACGCCTCGAGCATCCGCGATTCGGCTTTTAGTATCCTGCTGTAAACAAACCACCAGCAGAACGCCAGGACGATGATGACAACGGCGGCCGCGATATACGCCTGGCCCATCCCCGGGAGCAGTATGAGGATGACGAGCATCGCGGCGAAACATACGAGCAGCAAAACGAAAGACGCGAAACGCGCCTTTCTTATGCCTGCCAGGTCATCTTTTCTGTGATTCATGCCACTTATTATGAGCGGTGGAAATAGTAGCCGACCCCGCGCTTCGTGAGCACATATTTCGGGTTGCCCGAATCGTCCTCGAGCTTTTCACGCAGCCTGCGCACCGTCACGTCGACGGTCCTGATGTCGCCATAATACTCATAGCCCCAAACATCTTCAAGCAGCAGTTCGCGCGAATAGACCTTGTCCTCGCGCTCCGCGAGGTATTTGAGCAATTCAAATTCGCGAAGCGTCAGGTCGAGCGGCTGCCCGTTTTTCCTCGCTTCGTAACGGTTTGTGTCGATGGTAATGCTGCCGAAATCCTTGACGTTCGCGGGGTCCGCCCCGACGACGTCAGTCATGCCCCTGCGCCTGATGTTCGCCTTCACCCTGGCAACGAGTTCGCGAAGTCCGAAGGGTTTTGTTATATAATCATCCGCGCCGAGCTCAAGCCCGAGCACCTTGTCGAGCTCCTCCTCCTTCGAAGTCAGGATTATTATCGGGACATTGCTCTTCTCGCGGACCTTCTTGCATATCTCATACCCGTCCATCGTCGGAAGCAGTATGTCCAGCAGGACCAGGTCCGGGTCGGATTTCAGCGCAAGTTCGAGGCCCTCCCCGCCGTCATACGCGGTTTCCGTCTCGAAGCCTTCTTTTGTCAGATTGAAACGGATAATGTCAGAAATTGGTTTGTCATCTTCGATGATAAGGACCTTCTTGGTTTCCATGCGGCCGTACCTCCCTTTGCCATTTGATTGTAACATAATATTTTTTAGATTTGTATTTGGATTTGCTGTATCTTCGTATTTGATTTTTTTGTTTTTTTGTTTTTGGCTCAAAGCTGCAGCAGGTCCAGCCAGTCCTCAGCCTCCTTCACGTCGATGTCCCCTTCGGCGATAAGAAGCGTCAGAATATCTTTCACATAATGGGCAAGGCATTTCGCGCCGGCTTCCGTGTAGAGCTCTTCGAAAAGCTTTTCCTCCGCGCCCCTGTGCCCCGGTTTCTCATAATTTTCCGCAAGCTGGCCCGCGAGTTCAAGCCTCGGCAAGAGCTCGGCCTGCAGGCCGGAATAAAAACTGTGGCGCCTCATCCCGCTGTTCGTCGGGTTTTGGGGCGGCTGCTTTTCCGCTTCGTTTTCCAGCAGGGCCCCGATGACCGCGCAGACTCCGGCCAGACATTCGTATTCGTACGCTGCATATCTTGAGTGCGCACAGCGGACCGCCGCGAGGGCCGCCGTTTCGGGGCGCGTCTCAGCCTGTGAAAACAGGCGCAGTTTTGCCAGAAGCAGCAGGCGGTCGATTTCCTCCTCCGGCATGTTCCGAAGCAGCCCGAATACGATGAGCTTTTCCCGAAGCCCTTTCTGGCCTATTTCGCTTCCGGCGATAAGGGGGTACAGAAGATTGCGGATCGATACCGGCAGCTCGCCTGTCTCATACATTTCGTTGATCGAGGAGCCGCCGAGAAAGAGCAACGCGTAGAGGATCAGCTCCTTGTTTGGCAGGGCGGTTTTCGCGAACGCGCTGAAGCTGTCCGCGTAGCGGGTAAGCCAGCCGCGAAACGACGCCTCCGTATATACATGGGCGAAGCTTTTCCTGACCTTGGAAGTTGACATGTATTTGCGGCGGGGCGAGGGCGCCGCGCTTTTGAGGCGGAACTCCTCAAGGATGTTTCGGTAAAAACCGACGGGGTCGTCCGGCTGCTTACGTATCGTGAAAATACAGGCGTTGTCGAGCGGGTTTTTTTCATAGAGCCCCGCGTAGCCAAGCGAGAGCAGCACCTTGTTCAGCCCGTCCTCGTCGAGCGAAAGCGCAAGCCCGGCCTCCTTCACGCGTTCTTTTCCGACAGGTTTTGCGCTGCCGGAACGCCATTTCCCGACCGCCGCGTGAGATACCCTGCATCTCCTCGCAAGCTCGCTCGCGGACAGGTTCCGCTCCGTCATATTTCGGATCAACTCGTCCGAAAACCGGTAGCTGCCAAACCCCTCCAGCGTCTCGCGTACCATAGCCAGATCATCTTCGAGGAGCGATCTCCTGTTTTCGGGAATGCGGCCCGCGTTTCGGTCTGTCTGTGACACTTTGCGCGTCCCCCTGTCAACGTTTGGCATCCGGCCTGTGTGCGACGCTTTGGGCGTCCCCCTGTCGTCAGCGTTTGACACTTTATACGTCCCCTTGTCAACCCGCGTCAGTGCTGCCAGAGGGTTTGGGGATAGAGCCCGGCGGCCTTCATCGCGACGACCGAAGCGGTCACGTGCTCCTTGTCCTCTTTGTAGGTGACCCCGAACCACTGCCCGTCCGTCGGAAGCACTTTGACGCAGGCCTTACCATTTTTTAACAGTTCATCGATCTTGCGGGGCAGAAGGTACTCGCTTTTCAGCGGGTCGTTTTTCATAGCCGCGTCAAGAAAGGCCGGGAACCCCTCTTCAATCTCCGTGAAAATCCGCGGCGTGAAGCCCCAGAAATTCATTGAGACCGTAGCGCCCGGGTCGACCCCGTGCCAGCCTTCCTCGTCCTCATATTCGACGCCGCCGTTTCTCCACATGATCTTCAGGCGCTCATCAACGCCGACGAGGTTTCCGCTTTCGTCGATTTTGCAGACGCCGCGGGCCACGTGGCCGTATTCCGTAAGGGTGTTTTCGATTTTGTAGCCTGCCATTGAAAAATGGTACGGCGGGTTTTCATTGGCGGCAGCGCCGCCTTCTGCTTTGCTCAGTTCGTCTGCTTTGCTCAGCTCGTCAAAGATGAGCCGGAAGGCGTCTGGGCCGTAATAATCGTCCGCGTTGATCACGGCGAAATTGCCGGCCACGGCATTTTTCGCGGCGAGTATGGCGTGGCACGTACCCCACGGCTTGCCGCGCCCTTCGGGCAGCAGGTAACCGGGCGGCAGGTCGGTGAGTTCCTGAAAGACGTATTTGATATTCAAATGCTTTCCGGCGCCATCGTCTATAAGAGCGCGCACATCCTCTTCAATTTCTTTTTTTATTATGAAAACGACGTCCTCGAACCCAGCCGTCATCGCGTCATACAACGAAAAATCAATGATTATTTCACCCTGCTCCGTGATTGGATCGATTTGCTTCAGCCCTCCGTACCTGCTTCCCATTCCGGCCGCCATCACGACCAATACCGGTTTTGCCATTTTCGTCTCCTAATGGTCGATGAATATATTCCTTTTTTATTCATATATATTCAATTTCTGTTTTTTCTAATTTGTTTATATGGTTTTCTGTTTTTACAATAAATTTTATTCGTTCTTAACGTTACATGATACAAGTCCGCTCGCGCCTCGCTGAGATTCTGACAATTTTCTTGTTGGATTTTCCGGTCAATACAGTCATTGAATAAACCCCGATTCTTGCGCTTTGCCTAGATTCGCTAAAATAAATAGTTGCAAGTCATTTGATAAAAACTTCACATTTTAACTGTGAAAATATAACTCACTTCATTGAACAATACATTGTTCCGTCCCTTTTCCACTGGGGCCAAGAGGCTATATGTTCTGTATGATTTTTTTGAGGCGGTCGTATATCTTGTTTAGTTTCGTTTGCATTGTTTTTTTCGTTTTTGCTTTCAGTCATTTTCTTTGTTGCCACTTTCGTATTCCTCCTTTTTTTTCATATACCATGATCCATATACTTTTTCTCTTTCAAGATAAGATGTAGGAACCATTTGTGATCTCAAATTCTGATTCTCATTTCTATCCCATTCTACTATTTTTCCTGTTTCAGATTCTTTATCTTTTCTTTTCTTTTCATCGAAGGAACCGTATGAAGACATTGCAAACAATTCAACAAATTTTCTTGGACCAACACCAAAAAATGGGGTGAAAAGCATACGTTCAGAAAGCTCTGCTTCTTTTTCATTTTTTGTAATCTCATCCTCGCCATAAAACTCAAACGCTTTACTTTTTGGATAAGGTTCTATATATACAACTTCTTTAATACCAGCGGCTATTAAGTGTTTAACACAATTATGACAAGGAAATGTCAATGCATACATTGTAGCATTGCGGCAAGAAATATTATTTCTTGCACACATTGCTAGTGCTTCCATTTCCGCGTGTACTATACGCCCATACTCAGTTAAATCATTTAACTGTGTATTTGGTAGCAGGTTTCTGAAATGTTTAATAATTATTTCGTTGATTATTTCAGGATCAAGTCCCAACGTGATTTGGAAATCAGTTTCTTCAAACGCTTTTTTTACAGACGTTTCAGCTTTATTAATAATTTCATCGGATATTATTTTAATTTGTTCTTTATTTGAATCGTGACCTTTTTTATATTCTCTTCCATTTCCATCTTCATATATCCCTTTTTCTTTATCGTATTTATACCAGTAAAGACCTCCCCCTGGCGCAGGACAATCATTTGCTCCTGTTGCTAAAATTTCATTGTTTTTACATATCACTGCGCCAATTTGCCTTGATAAATCTGCTGATCTTAAAGATGTACTAAAAGCTTGGAACATAGCATACTCTCCAAATGTTGGCGTGATAAATGGTTGTCCAAAAAGAAGATCAACAATTCGCTCAATATTCAATTCTGTTTTATCAGAATCATTTTCAAAATCTACAAAAAAATCTGCTAGTTGAAAAGTGTCTCGAGTCTGTTGTCCAAAACCAAGATTTTCATCCTCATCTCTTCCCATTAGTTGTGTGGCGCATTTTTCTTTTTCTTCTGTACTGTATCGACTATTGAATTTTTTTTCGATTAATCTTTTTTTTCTTCGCTCTTGATCAGTATACACTCCAATCATATAAAATCCGTTTCCATATACATCTCTTAGCGTTTTAACTTCTTCTTTATTTTTTAGTGATTTGATGATATATGCTTTCCTCTTTTTAGGTTCATACGTACCATCGGTATTTGTATCTCGTGAGTTAGCAATCCAGTTAATAACCGCAGCAGCAATAATCTTTGGGTCTTTTTTCCTTAAATCATTGCCAATATTCATAAATTTATGTGTGCTTAAGTAGTAATCTTTTTTAATTTCTTCCTCTTCGTGCGGTCGATATTTCATTAGTATGTCATCAGGTAGTTTTTTTGTTTCCTCCTGTGACAGATAATCTATTAATATATTATCTGCGATGTCAATTGTTATTGGATCTTGATAATCGAATCTTAATAAATTCGTCTCAAGTATACTGATAATACCATTTAAATCTGTTCCAATAGCACTTACTAAACCAATTACAATTTCTGAGTCTATATAAGGATCAGCTGGGGTCTTATAATCAATAGGGTGTTCATTATTTTCAGTTTTATTAGTCATCTTTCAACCCGCTTGAGCCAAAGCCTGCGTTTCCTCGTTCAGATTCACTAAGTTT
>Ga0123357_10009044_pt1 | contig 12527 bp, 14 predicted proteins | sample TergutEmb28metaG_FD_89873 | JGI IMG/M metagenome (GOLD analysis project Ga0123357, IMG submission 89873) | Embiratermes neotenicus P4 segment gut microbial communities from Petit-Saut dam, French Guiana - Emb289 P4 | ecosystem: Host-associated > Arthropoda: Insects > Digestive system > Gut ... | reverse complement strand
CCTGTTACGCCGGGAGCATGTATATCACCCGTAAATTGGGAGGCTGATATGGCTACATGGATTTTATTCATACTGTCATGTGCCGGTGTATTTGTTTTCAGCCTGTATTTGCTGAAAAAGGAAGGCCGTTTATAGGCGGCTGCGTTTTTTCTGGAAGCAAGGGGCGGTTCTTCGGAGCCGCCTTTTTTATTTGGTGCCGGGAGGGAGAATCGAACTCCCAAGGGGTTGCCCCCGGCGGATTTTGAGTCCGCTGCGTCTACCAGTTCCACCATCCCGGCATATGCTGTAACAAATCGCACGCTTTGCCGTACTCGTCAAGTCCGCTACGCCATGAAAGAAGGCGAGGGGCCTTCCGCCCGGGCTACTTTCCCATGCCGTTCATAAAATCCTGGTTGTTCTTCGTGGGCCGCATCTTATCCAGCAGGAATTCCATACTGTCGATAGAGGTCATGGGAGCAAGAATCTTGCGCAGGATCCACACACGATTCAGCACATCTTCGCTCAGGAGCAGATCTTCTTTGCGTGTGCCGGTGCGGTTGATGTCGATGGCCGGGAAGACACGCTTTTCAGCAAGATGGCGATCCAGATAGATCTCCATATTGCCGGTTCCCTTGAACTCTTCAAAAATGACTTCATCCATGCGCGATCCGGTGTCGATCAGCGCGGTGGCGATAATGGTCAGGCTGCCGCCTTCTTCGATATTGCGGGCTGCGCCGAAAAAGCGTTTGGGGCGCTGCAGGGCGTTGGCGTCCAGGCCGCCGGACAGCACACGCCCGGAAGAAGGCGTCACCGCATTATACGCGCGGCCAAGGCGGGTGATGGAGTCAAGCAGAATGACCACGTCGCGTTTGCGTTCCACAAGACGCTTGGCTTTTTCAAGCACCATTTCGCACACCTGCACATGGCGTTGCGGCGGTTCGTCAAAGGTGGAACTGACGACCTCCGCGTTCTTGACCGTGCGCTCCATGTCCGTCACTTCCTCAGGCCGCTCGTCGATGAGCAGCACAATAAGATAGACTTCGGGATGATTGGCGTTGATGGAGTTGGCGATGGTCTGCAAAAGAATGGTCTTCCCCGTGCGCGGCGGCGCCACGATAAGACCGCGCTGGCCGCGGCCCACAGGCGCCATGAGGTCGATGACCCGGCTGGAGAGGTTCTTTGCGCCGTTTTCCATGAGCAACTGCTCATCAGGATAAATGGGGGTCAGGTTGTCGAAAAGAACGAGATTTTTCGCATATTCCGGCGCCTCAAAGCCGATTTCCGTCACCTTGAGGAGCGCAAAATAGCGTTCGCCTTCCTTGGGGGGACGTATCTGGCCGGAGACCACATCGCCCTTGCGCAGGGCAAAACGGCGGATTTGCGACGGGGATACGTAAATGTCATCAGGGCCCGGCATGTAACTGCACAGCGGGGAGCGCAAAAAGCCGAATCCGTCGGGCAGGATTTCAAGTACGCCGTCGCCGAAGATGGCGCCGTTCTGCGATGCGCAGTTTTGCAGCAAAGCAAAGATAAGTTCCTGCTTGCGCATGGAGCTGGCATTTTCCACATTGAACTGCTCCGCCAGTTCCATGAGATCAGGCATGCTCTTCGTCTTGAGTTCAGTAAGGCTCATTGCGCTTTCGGCAAACGTGGGAAGGGGCTTTTTTTTCCTCATACGAATCCAGGTGCTCAGTGTTACTGAAAATACCAGAGTGCCCGCTAAGGGCGTATGGTGGGCTGCTCTATGATGGGGGACAGTCTATTGCTTGTCCTGAATCGGACTCCACATATATAGCGTATACAAGACGCTTTGGCAAGAGCTGCAACAAATTTTTTTCAGGTTTCCTGAACTGCCGGCAGAGCGAAGGCTTGCTGAATGATTTCACGGACGGCCTGTTCGGAAGTGCTCAGCACTACGGCGAGTTCCCCGCTGACCAGCGACATGGCCTGTTCCAGCAGACGACGCTCGCCGAAGGAAAGCTCTTTGCCCCGGCCGATCAGCAAAAGTTCATGCAGGACATTCGCCACATCAAGGAGTTTGCTGCTTTTGAGGCGCTCCATGTATTCCCTGTACCGCCTGTTCCAATTCTGGCCGGTGTACCCCGGAAAGAGGCTGTGGTCCGCAAAGCCTCCAAGAATACTCTGGGCGTGTTCAAGAGAGCTCAACGCGCGCAAGCCCACGTTGCAAGCGTTGTTGACCGGCACCATGAGCGTGATGTCGTTGCTGAGAATACGCACGATATAAAAAGCACAGGACGCATCGTCAATGGCTTTCTGATCAATACGTTCAATTTTCCCCACGCCTTGAGCTGGGTAGACCACAAGATCCCCGACGACAAACACGAAAAAACTCCTTTCAACAGCCAACAGGCTTGCCACATATACTATAGGTAGCGTATTTCATACAAATCGTCCAGCCCCAAAAAAGAAAAGGTTCCCAGACGGTTACATGTATAAATCTATGGGAATTCTACAGAATTTATGCATCATCCGATGGGAGACTGCGAAAAAAGCTTATGACCGCAGCAGGTCCCTGTCCGGCAAAAAGCACTATTCCCTGAAGAGCGGCACGGATTGCTTTATCCAGCAGGGGGCGTTCTTCGGGCGTCGGGCGCGCGAGTACCCGCCGGACGGGGTCGTGGCCGGCAATCCTGCCGATGCCGATACGCAGCCGATAAAAATCCTGTGTGCCGAGCTGCCGGATAATCGAAGTCAGGCCGTTATGTCCGGCTGCGCCGCCGCCAAATTTGAAACGCACGATGCCGGGTTGGAAATCCAGTTCATCATGCGCGACAAGGAGCTGCCGCGCATCCATACGGCGCCAGTACAAGAGCGCTTGCAGGGCTTCCCCGGAAAGGTTCATATAGGTCATGGGCTTGGCGACGAGATGCCAGGCATTGCTGCCGGGCATACGGCAGCGCCAGAGTTCGCATTTGAACTTGGCGCCGGGAAGTTGTTCCACCTGCCCCGCGCGGCCGCATTCCTCCAACAGGGCGTCAAGCACGGCAAAACCGAGGTTATGGCGCGTATCCCGGTATTCTTTTCCAGGGTTTCCCAACCCGGCTATGCAACTTGCGTAGTCCATGCATCGCTCCCGGCGGTTCAGGCGCAGGTCTGAGGAAAAAGACCGAGGGCGATGCAACGTTCCTGCACGACAGCGGCGTACTCAGCCGCGCCCCGCGGCGAGGCCGGCGCCATATGCCCGCCGCCCGGCATAAGGATAAGCTCTTTATACGGCGCCTGGATACAGTGCAAGGTCTCCCGCATGAGCTCGGGCGTGAACAGGGCGTCATCCACGGCAACCATGCCCAGCACGGGACAGCGGATATTCCCCGGCTGTGTCAGGTACGCGAGCCGGGCGGAAAACAGGCTTGCCACGAAGGCGAGGGGATAACTCAGGCGGATGTCGCGCAGCTTGTTTGCCAGAGAAAAACCGTAATTGCCCGCGAAAACACGCTCCAAATCAAGGTACATGGGGATGATGAGCGGAAAGCGGGGCAAAAAGGCCGCTACGCGCTCAAGAAAACGCAGCAGGCGTTCCCGTTGCGGGGCAAAACGCTGTAAGCGCGTGACACTCATGGCTGCAGGCTGGTCCGGCAGAAGAAAGCAGAAGGGGAACGCAACGCTCAGTCGCTCGTCCTGTCCCGCATGGGCCAGACAGAGAATGCCTCCCTGGCTGTGCCCGGCAAGCGCCACACGGCCTGCAAAGCGTTCCAGGGCATAGGTGACGGCATCTTTGCCGTTTTCCAGAAGATCTTGAAAAGTAAATGTTTTTTTGATTCTTGGGCTTTTCCCGTGGCTGAGGTGGTGGATGCCCAGCGTGTTGAAGCCGTATGCGCGCAGACAGTGCATAAGTTCGACGTACACAAGGGGAGACGCCATAGTGCCTGGGTAAAAAACCAAGCTGGGCGCGTTTTTTTCGGCTTTCCAGATGGACAGCGTCATGGGAACGCCGCAGGACAGGAGGCTGACTTCTTCGTAATCGTCAAAGAGGGCGGCTTCTCTTCCCATAGACATAACGCATTCGCGTCCTTATTTCGCGGTCTTCACGCTGAACCGACAGCAAAGGCGTGACATGACGCTAATCGGCGGCAGCGCCATGCGCTTCAAGCATCAGTTCCTCGGCCGCCTTGGCCGGATCCGCGCTTTCCGTTATCGGCCTGCCCACCACGATGTAATCCGCTCCGGCGAATGCCGCCATGCGTGGCGTAACCACGACATGCTGATCGTCAGGGTTTGATCCCGCAGGACGCACACCCGGCACGATGCAGGGCAGACCAAGGGCTTTTACGGACCTGACATCCCAGCCGGAACAGACAATGCCGCCGACGCCCCAGTCGCGGGCGTTCACGGCCATGGCGAAGACGGCGCCCGGAACATTGAGGCCGCCAAAGCCAAGAGCTTCCGCGAGTTCCGTATCGCTCAGGCTTGTCAAGGCCGTAACGGCAAGCACCTTGCAGGGCTCCTGGAACTTGGACGCGGCCTCGACAGCGGCTCGGACCATGGCCTTGCCGCCGGAAGCATGGATCGTGAACATGCCGATGCCAAGGTCGGCCAGGGCATTGACAGCGCCCGTGATAGTATTCGGAATGTCATGGAACTTGAGATCAAGGAAGATCCTAAAGCCCATTTCCTTGAAGGCCCTGACCACGTCCGGCCCTTCAGCGCAAAAAAGCTGTAAGCCAATCTTGGCCCACGGCAGATCCTGCGGCTGCGCGTTAGGCGCGACCTCAAGCAGGCGGGATGCAACGCGCAGGGCTGTCTTGCGGTCCGGCGCGTCAAAAGCGATGATGAGTTCAGGTTTGTTTTGCATGCGTATCTCCTCAGGGCATCCTTTACCTTGCATTCGAGTCCGGGGTTCGGCTTTTTAGGGTTTTGTAATGGGCTTGCTTAAGTTCTTCAACGGCAGTTTGCCGAACCTTGTACAGCCTTTTTGGCTCTTTAGGTTTTTGGGCAGAAAACAAATACGCTGTCAATAACGGCAAAGCAATTGTGCTATCTGTATAACAAACCACAGTATTTGGCAAACCATTCGGATTTATCTTGCCCCAACTTACAGCCTCTGACGGGGTGGCGCCGCTTAAACCGCCGGTATCAGGCCGGGCATCTGTTATCTGCAGGAAATAATCATGCCCGCTTTCTTCAATACCTAAGATTTCCTGTATATAGGGTTGAGTTTGCAAAAAGAAATTTTTTGGCGACCCCCCGCCGAGAATAACCACGCCTGTCTTGCCTCTCTCTTTTTTAGCGAGATACACGAGGGCTGACGTTTCATTGACGTCCAAACTGACGTCCCATGTAAACCGTGTTTTCCCTGTCAAAGATCCTAACGCGGCATTCATGCCGATGCCGCTGTCGCCCGGGCTGCTGGTATACACAGGCACGTCCATTTCGTAGCAGACTGCCAGCAGGCTTACATCACCCAAGTTCAACTTGCGTTGTCTTTCCGCCAAAAATTTACCAACATGATAATGAAATTCCGCTGACCCCATAGTTTTGCTAAATTCTTTGGATTCCAGGATGCTGTAGAAAAAAGCGTCAGTTTTCAAAAGAACCTCATACTCCATGACGACATCATAAATTCTCACCAGACCCTGTTCATGTAAAGCCACATCATCCGCATGGGGGGTAAACCTGTGTAAATTGAATCCTAAAGCAAAATGGGCATCGTGATATACATTAGCGCCTGTAGAAATAATACAATCCACAAACCCTGCCCTGATTAAGGGAATTATGCAGGAAAGGCCTAAGCCGGCCGGAGTTAACGCACCCGTTAAGGTTAATGTTACCATGGCATCTGGCGCACACATCCGTTCCGCCCACAATTTGGCTCCTTCACGCAGCCTGGCGGCGTTGTAAGCATTGAAATGCTCATCTATTAATTGTTTTACGCTAACATTTGGTTCCATTGCGGGCGGGGTGATAGCTGGTCCTTTATGGCCTATCATGCATTCCTCTTCTGGTTGAAAGTATGGTTGCGTGTTCATTGCTTTACGCCATTTTTCTTGCGCTGTTTTTCCTCTTTGTAATCTTTGTAGGCAAGGTAAACGCCAACAATCCCGAAACCTATCACAGTCAAAATAACCAGCGTTGCCGCAAGGCTATTTAAAATTGTCAGGGTGTCCATAGCTTCTCAGCTTGTTATCTCCAGGTGCGGATCAGTCCGGCGGCCACCTGGGTCTTAAGCGCGTTCGCGGCTTTGTTCCTGAGCGAGGATAAGCTCCACTTCATCCACGGAGAGACCGGCCGAGAGGGCTATTTTCTGCGCGCTCAGGCCTTTTTTGCGGCCATTGAGGATAAGTTCGCGTAGAAACTGGGGAGAACGCAAGATGCCTTCAGCTTGCTCCAGAAGGCGACGCAAGGTTTCGGCGCGGTCTTCCAGACGCTGATCCAGTGTGCGCAGCTCGGTCTGGCGCTGGGCAAATGTTGCCATAAGCTCTTGTTCTAATTCGGCATTCCTGTGCAGGTGCACGAGCAATGTTTCCTGGTTGGCCTGAAGCTGGGTGAGCAGTTTTTCAGAACGCTTGAGGCGGACGAAAAAGAAGAGCACAGCGCCCAAAAGCGCCATTTCCGCCAGCGTGAAAAGAACGATCATCCAAAATGAAAACATGCGAATCCTTTATTATGTTGCGTAAATACTAACAGCGCCCCGTTATATTTTAAGATTTAAGAGATTGCCGAGCAAGGCGTCGGCCGGGGGGCGGGCCGTTTCTTCTTCAGTCGTATGAGGGGGGCGTTGCCGCCGTCTGCTGCCGAAGTGCCTGCCCCCGTGTCCAGAAGATCCGTCACCTACGAGTTTGGCGGAAGGATCCCCTTTTTGCGTTTCCTGTACTTGATGCTTCTCATGTTTGGCCATTTCCGCCGCAAGCAGCCTGGACATTTCCGGCTGCGTTGCAAGGGCTGCGACGGTCTCGTTCGCAAATTTGGCCGCAAGGCTGGTTTGGGCATAAAGCAGGGCGACTGTTGGGTGGATGGCGCTCATCGCGGCTCCCCATTCCGGCAAGGTGTGTGCATATGGCGCATGTATCTATGCAAAACATGCGCCAATATAATCACTTGGTAAGATACCGTTCAAACAGCATGTCATCCACCTTGCCTGCGGTCAGATAGCCGTTGATGACGGACTTGAGGTCGTTTTTGATGGCGTGCGTATTGTCGGGATTCGTCAAGAAGTCATAGCTTTTATTTTTCAAATAGAAATAGAGAGCGTCCCGGATGACGACGGTTTTGTTTTGCGCCTCCTGCAGGATCGCCTCGGTTTTGGAGATGGCGGTGAATTTGCAGACCAGAAAATAGATTTTGTCCTTGTCGCGCGGGGAGTCATTTGTCAGTTCCAGCCAAAACGGGGCAAGGGGGACGAGAAATTCCGCCGGGGAACTGGCTGGAGGGGTTGACGGCACAACCACCACCTGAGGTGTGGGAGGCGGCACAGGAGGCGTACGCAACACAAACCACCACAAGGTTCCGCCTCCGCCGCCGGCAAGCAGCAGAGCAAGCAAGGCAGCGCCGATGATGATGATGGAGCGTTTTTTCTTTTTGCGTGCGTCCGCGTCATCTACAGGCGGGACGGGGAGCGTTGTCGTCGCCTCAGGCTCACTGGCTTTTGGCGCGGGAGGCGGCGCCTCCGGCTCCTTCTCCCGCAAGAAAGGCGCATCGTCAATGTCCAACTGAACCTTGGGAAGCGCTTGGGAAGCGTCAGCGGCAATTTCAATGGTATCGGGCGCAAGCTTGGCATCAGTGGATTCAGGACTCACGAAACGCTCCTGGGTGTACCTACAGTATGCTCAACCCGTACGATAACAGGCTGTTTGCCCGTTGCGCACGCAACCGCGCCGGAAGGGAACGACAAGACCCAAAAAGGGGTTACGGGAAGATTTTGTCGATCTTCTGTTTCATGGTTTCCGCAGTGAAAGGTTTGACGATGTAGTTGGAAACTTTGGCTTGCACCGCTTCAATAATGTTTTCCTGCTGCGCTTCCGCAGTGACCATGAGGAACGGAGTCTCGGCATGCAGTTCGCTGGCCCGCACACGGCGCAACAGCTCTATGCCCGTCATTTGCGGCATGTTCCAGTCGGAAACAATAAAGTCGATTTTTTCCCTGTTCAGGATTTCCCACGCGGACGTGCCATCGTCCGCTTCCACGACATTGTTGAAGCCGAGCTGGCGTAGAATATTTTTGACGATGCGTCGCATGGTGGAAAAATCGTCAACAACCAAAACTCGCATGTTTGGATTGTATGCCATGAATCACCTCAAAGCTCAGGTTCTTGTCATAGAATCGGAAGTGTGCTAGAAATACTCTATACAAACTTTGCATGTTTTCCAAAAAGAGTCAACGCCTGGTTCGCGCGATTACGCCTCGTGTATGCCGTATTGTTGCTGAAATCCCCGCCGTAAGCGGCAGAGAGCCTGAGAGTGCAGTTGTGAAACGCGCCCCTCCGTGATGCCCATAACTTCGGCGGTTTCGCGCATATTCAATTCATCACTGTAATATAGGGATAATACCAGTCTTTCCCGCGGTGTCAATGTGTCGATTAAGCTCGCCACACGGGATACCATTTCCTGGGTGACGGCACTTTGAAACGGTTCTCCTTCCGCGGCAATGCCGGGTTCGTGCGGGAGGTTTTCCTGGATGGCGTCCAGCGGCAGGCAGAACTGGTTTTGCAGGGCTTCCAGACCCTGGCGGATGTCTTTGAGTTCAATGCCGCTTGCCAGGTGCAGTTCTTCTTCCGTTGGCGGACGTCCGTGTTGCTGTTCAAATGCACGCATCAGCGTATCCAGTTGGCGTACGCGCTGGCGTAGCGAACGTGGGAACCAGTCGAGTCTGCGCAATTCATCCAGCATGGCGCCACGGATACGGCTTTCCGCATAGGTTTCAAAGCGGATGCCGAGTTTTGGTTGAAATTTTCCAAGTGCTTCCATAAGTCCCAGTGTGCCGGCGCTGATCAGTTCCCCCAGTTCCACCGCGCGTGAAAGCTTGGCCTTCAGGCGCAGGGCGAGGAAACGTATTTTGGGCGCATAGTGGCGCACGATGCGTTCTTGATCGGCCGGCGCAAAGTCTTCCCAAGCGGTTGCGCCCGCTTCCAGTCTTTCCCAAGGGCTCGCATTCATTGCGTTTTTCCTTGCGGAAGCTGCGTATTACAACTGCCGTTCGTTGAGGAAAAGCAGTTTTTTCCAGAAAAATTTAATGTTGCCATCAAGATTCTCCGGCACATCCCAGTTTTGAATAGCTGTGCTTATCTCGTGCAATGCATGGCAAGCCGGACCGTCAGGCGCCGCATGGCATACGGGCGACTGGTCGATAACGGCTTTGCGCATGGCGGGATCGCGGGGGATTGTCCCGACAAAATCCATGGAAACGCCACTCAAAAAATGATCACACGCCTGATGCAGGCGTAAGAACATCTCCTTTGCCACGCGCGTATCCGGCGCCATGTTCACGAGTATTTTGAAATGCTCCACCCCGTGATTCAGTTTGAGCACCTTGATCAGAGCATACGCATCGGTAAGCGAGGTGGGTTCCGGCGTCAGCACCACCAAGCGGTGCTGGGCAGCGAGGTTGAAATAGAGCACATTGTCGTTGATGCCTGCGCCTGTATCCACAATCATGCAGTCGACGGTCTGTTCCAGATCGTCCACTGCTTCAAGCAATTCCAGCTTTTGTCCGGTATTCAGCCTGAGCATTTCGCTCATTCCCGAAGAGGCGGGAAGAATGGAAAAGCCATACGGGGTTGGGAACAGGATATCGGCAAGCTTCACTCCTTCATGAAAAAGGTGGAAGAGGTTTTTTTGCGGGGTCAGCCCCAGCAGCACATCCACATTGGCAAGCCCGAGATCGGCGTCCAGGAGCAGTACGCGTTTGCCGGTTTTGATGAGGCAAAGGGCCAGATTCACTGCGATACTGGTCTTGCCCACGCCGCCTTTGCCTGAAGTAACCGCAAACACCAAGGGAAGAGTAGCCATAGAAGACTCCGAAGGCTTAAAGCATTCCGGGGGTGAGGGTGTTTTCGTCTGGAAGCTGACGCTTGAAAACCAGACGCCAGAGCAGGGAAGAAGCGGCGGCGCTCAGAGAGCCGCGCAGACCCGGGCCGTACGAAAGGGCCGAAATCGGAAGTCCCGACATATGGCTTACATTCAGCACGGCGCCGTAGTTGATTGCCTCATCAAGCTTGGTCCAGACCAGGCTGCTGTTCTCCGTGCCCTTGTAGCGCTCCAGAAAAGCGGCTGTCTGCAAAGGCGCGCAATGCGGCGGCAGGGCAAGGTGGGTGGCCGCGCCTATGGAATCAAGGCTCAGGGCCGCAAGTTGCTGCATGAGCGTAACCGAGCGCTCCAGACCCGGCATGTCCACAAATATGTAGTCGGCATTCGTGCAGGCGTTCAGGGCTTTGCACATGCTGGGAGCATCCGGCGCCTCTTGGTACGCGAAGTTGGAAAGCTCCGCCCAATGCCTGAGCACGAGGCGGCCGGTACCACGGACGCAGTCGGCATTGATGAACGCAATGATCAGTCCCGGATCTTCTTTATGCAGGAGCAGCGCCATGCGCAGGGCGCTTATGCTTTTTCCGCCGCCAAAGGGGCCGGCCAGAATATGCACCCGTTCCCGCCATGCGGCGCGTGACCACGGACGCACCGGCATCATGGCGTCCAGAGGCTCAAGAACGGAAAGGCCTGGTTCCGCGAGCAGCCTGCGGTACAGCTCAAGCAACACCTCGTCGTCGACGCCTTCGCGTTGCAGATGGTCCAAAGCGAAGCGCTGCCTGGGGCTGAGTTGATCAAGATGCAACGAGGGTTTCATTAAGGCATAGATGTGGCTTTTGATCTGCATCCAGTCCTTGTGCCAGTCAGTCCAGCCCGGCGGCATGCTGTGTTCCGTGCCGTCCCGGTGTACGCCAGGTCGCTCGATGCCCGCGGTGACTTCGTGGCAACGCAGTCCGTCTTTCCTGAAACTGCGGTTGCTGAGAATAACCGCGTCAGGGCCTAATTCGGCCTTGATCTGCGCCAGCACTTCCTGGGAGTTTGCGCCTGTAAAGCTTTTGACCTGCATGGGAGGACTCTTTCCGTTTACTGTGTACGCCGTTGCGTATGGTTCGGCACACATATCATACTCTTTGCAAAAGCGGAAACTAGTCAATTCCTGCCGCGCCGACAGCCTGCAGCCGTGTATCCGGCGGTATTTCCGCCTGAGAGATCACGGCCATGCTGGGGAGAAAACGCGTGACCAATTGCGACAGATGCGGACGCACCAGGGGGGACGCCAGCACGACAGGCTGCCCGTCCGTGACGACAGCGGCTTCCACGGTTTTGCTGATGTTGTGAATAAGTTTTTGCGCCGTTGCCGGATGCAGGGAAAGAAAGGCGCCGCCCTCCGTCTGGCGTATGCCTTCCTGAAGGGTTTTTTCCACCGCCGGATCCAGCGTGATGACGGGGAGGGTCCCCTCACTGTCCATGTACGGTCTTACGATGGTTCTGGCAAGACGTTCGCGCACGTATTCCGTCAGAACATCCGCATTTTTCACCATAGCGCCGAAGTCGGAAAGGGTTTCTACTATGGTCAGCATATCGCGCACGGAAACCTGTTCACGCACCAGATTCTGCAGGACTTTTTGAATGATGCCGAGCCCGAGTGTATTCGGCGTCAAGTCTTCCACAGCCTTGGGAGAGTTTTTGGACAGCGTGTCCAAAAGCCCCTGTACTGCCTGACGATCCAAAAAAGATCCCAAGTGGCGGCGGAACACTTCCGTCAAGTGGGTGGCAATGACCGTTGCGGGGTCCACCACGGTATAGCCGGCCATCATGGCTTCTTCGCGCTGGCTTTCGGGGATCCAGAGGGCGGGCAGGTTGAAGGCCGGTTCACGGGTTTCCACGCCGGCGATTTGCTTGCTCACATTGCCGGGATCCATGGCCAGGAAATGATCGACCAGTATTTCAGCCGCAGCCACCTGGTTGCCCTTGATAAGCAGGGCATATTGTCCGGGCTTGAGTTGCAGGTTGTCGCGCAGGTGCAGCGAAGGGATGACAACCCCCATATCCAGGGCGAACTGGCGGCGAATGGAGCGGATGCGTGAAAGCAGGTTGCCGTTCTGATTTTCATCCACCAGGGGAATAAGCCCGTAGCCCACTTCCAGTTCCAACATGTCCAGGGGCAGGAGCGCTTGGACTTCTTCGGGAGTTTCAGCGGATTCGCTGAATTTGCCGGATTTTTTCGCGCCTTTTTTCCCGAGTGCGCCGTCTTCTTCCGCATCTTCTTGGGGACTGACATAGCGGGCCACCAGGAAGATAACCACGGAAATAACCAGGAAAGGCAGGGTGGGCAGGCCGGGCACCATGGCGAATACGATGAGCACGCCGCTGACGACCTGGAGAGCCCGCTTGTTGTAGGTAAGCTGGGCCAGGAATTCTTCGCCCATTTTCGCTTCCGCGGCGGCGCGCGATACCAGGATGCCTGTGGCGGTGGACACGATGATGGAAGGAATGGTGGAGACCAGGCCATCGCCGATCGTCAGCAAGGTGTAGGTGGTCAGGGCCGCTTCCCAGTTCATGTCTTTTTG
>Ga0123357_10009043_pt1 | contig 12528 bp, 9 predicted proteins | sample TergutEmb28metaG_FD_89873 | JGI IMG/M metagenome (GOLD analysis project Ga0123357, IMG submission 89873) | Embiratermes neotenicus P4 segment gut microbial communities from Petit-Saut dam, French Guiana - Emb289 P4 | ecosystem: Host-associated > Arthropoda: Insects > Digestive system > Gut ... | reverse complement strand
GCTGAGGGGGTATTATCTTTTTGGGGACATGCGTACACACATACACACACACACACACGCACGCAAGCACGCATATCTGTAATGTAATGAATGCATGTATCTTCTTATGTTCCGTATGTTTATGTATTTAGATTTTTGTGTTGTTTAAATGCTACAAGCGAATGGCCGACTTGGTGACTGAGGGCTGGAATATACCCAAAAACAACCCTCTCTCAGATTGTGGGTGGAGTCCACGCAAATGGACGCACGCACTTGAACGAAGGGGAGACAGAGGGGTCAAACGGACTTGTTTTCTGCCTGGCACTGTGTGCAACTAGTCGTCTAGTAAACATTATGCTGTACCGAGTTTTGAAATAGAAGTAATCTTACCCCCTTCTCGTTTTCTATGCTTGCCAATGCCAAAAATCGTGGCACAAAGTTCATCTTCACCTGTTTTTCCCACCAAGGTATCGGAATTAATTAGTACGTCTTTCCCTCCTCCTGTCCGCTTCATTCTGCCTTTGGTTCAAGATAAATTTATATATGTACCTACACACATACATCCATATGTGCTGTACATGTGGGTATATGTATATCACACGTTGTTCAGTATTTCACTTTAATACCTAATTGATTAAGTAGTTATGATGCAAAATACTTATCAAATGTACACTGATTGGCTTCAGAAAACTTATCGTTGAACGGATATTCGCTTCAAAGCTCTGTTTTTGCACGAGATTACGTTCATTTGTATACAGGCTTGACGTTATTTTAGATTTGACCGTAGAGTCTGAAAATTGTTTTCAAAATAGGGTAAAGTGTGGGTTACGACGACTGTGCATGAATGAAACAAGCAAGGGATTTTGGTGGACACATCGCCCAAAAATCGTTTACTTTGGAGAAGCGGTTTTTTTTTGGGGGGGGGGGGGGGTATTAAAATGTAGGAAAAAAGAAAAGAAGATTGCGGGGGAAAGAATTCTTGGTTTTAATAATAATGTGAAATTTGTTTTGAGAAAAAAACCTATTTTTGTTTGGGGGGGGGGGGGGGGGTGTATTAAAATGTAAGAGAAAAGTAAAATAAAGTTCAGCTGAAAGTAATTTTTGTGTTTATCATATAGTGTAAATTTGTTTTGAAGAAAAATCCATTTTAGTTATAGCTGTGTTTCTGCACAGCTGTCTGATTGTTGTGTTGGCGATGTTAGCTAGTTATAGAGGTTCATTCAATCGGTTACTGAGATTTGGTAATTATGTGTCCAGTCCTTTCTTTTCCATATTATTATTAGGACTCCTACTGTTCTCTTGTAGATAGGATTCCCTGGTACGTGCGAGCATCGGGCTGTCCCACTTCTATCCCGAATTACATCATATGTTCAGACACTTGTCGTATTCACATTATGCTTCACGCAACGTTTGTTATCGCATCCACAACACAGTTACCATGACGATACCAAAGCTCCGACTACATAAAAAAATCAGTTTCGTGTACAGGTATGGTAACTAGCAGCGTTCCACGAAGAAGCTACGCAGTGGGTACTGTGCGTTGTGACACGTTGCGATTGTGAACTGACTCCGTGCTGAACGTTGTATATCTAATCTTCTTTTGGTTGTACAAACATGTTTCGGAAACTGATTGTTTTTCCGTCGTCAGGTTAAAAGAGAACGTACTAGGATGGGTCCGTTAAACGCAACTATAAGCTGTATCAGGAGACAAACTTAGCTCGAGGTTTAATACCCAACACTCTTTCCGTTTACGTATTACGAAGAAAATGGAACCTGTTTTATAAACGCTGTGTTTCGGTCAGCATCACAAGACTGTGGCAAATGTGTGCAGTACGTGGTATGGCCAGTGAGACAGTTCAGTGCGCACCGTTGTCACAGTACTTCAGATTACATGGAGATTTTTTTTTGTCGAATTGTTTGTCCTTATAGAGGTGAGATTAGTTTAAAATGACGGAGAATTAGGATTATGGGGCACGTGAAGGTCCGAGTAATTCATGCCATACGAGTTAGAAGTTGGTAGTGGTATGATGTCTCCGTACATAAATGTTGCCTTCCTCTGAGTTATAAATCTGAGGGCCCGTTTTTCCCTAAAATGAAGGGGAAAAAATACAAGAAAAATCTAATTAAATTCCGTGCTCTATGTGTATGTGTGTGTGTGTGTGTCTGTCTGTCTGTCTGTTCTGTCTACCTGTTCCAACTTCTGAACCAGGCAACTGACTCTTACTTGGTGTTCCTGGCAACCAGTGACACCAGACTACGCACTCAAGAACTTCTGAAGGTCGAGGAATACCAGTACCACTTGCGTTAGAATCCAGAAATAACGCATGCTAATCGATCGTTGAAAAAGTTTTGTAACATAATATTTTTACAATTTAATATAACAATATGGCGGTTTTGCGAATTATTTGCCTTTTGGTTGAGTGACTAGAACTCATGCATCATTTTCGACGGTCTGTGATTGAAACCCAGAGGCCGGTTATCCTGGTTGAGATTTTATCGTGGTCTTACTCGCTGCCGGAAAGTATATCAGCTTAGGCTACGATCACTTTATTTCTTATTCTTTCCAAATTATAACTCACTAGTCCTGAAAGACGGAGTTATTTAATCTGAGCAGCTAACGTCTTCAATAAATAAGCAACAAATAAATTTATTGATAAGCTTGAGATTCCTTGGCGATAGTCAATAAAGACTAGCAGGTGGGTGGCAAAGTTTCGACACGGAAGTACGTGATACACAGCCCACCAATTTTACATAAATTAGACTGTCGTTTAGAAGTCACGAATTACAAAGTTGGAGATGTTGCGAATCTTGTTTTTATACTCGACTGATGTGATACTGCGACGTGTGTGGTTCTCAAAGCGGTATTTCGTCCGTTCCAAACGTCGGTAACTACTTACTAAGTGCTGCTTACTGATGCTACTACATCTACTAATAGCACTAGTAGTGGTGGTACATTTTCGTTGCTGCCATCATTGGTAGATATCTCTGTTTTTCGTAATATCTTGTTTTCTTTGTTGGTAACCATTTCCACCAGTATTAATCTTTTCTCCTCCTTTGCTGCTAGATGCTCCATCTTTCCTTGTTCCTAGATACTTTTCCACGTTTAATTTATGGGTTTTCTTTGATGTCATATATTTCCTTATGTTTCAACTTTCCTTTTCCTTTATTGCTGAATATAAATTTGATGTGAGTTACGTTTTGGTAGCCTGCAGACTTTCCCAGACGCTGCTGCAGTATTCCGAGAAGTGATTAATGAAGATAAATGACAAAGACAATGATGAGATGAAAGATTGGAAGGACGCAGACTCATCCTTGTCGGCTATCCCCAGGAGTACTTTCGGTTTAGCAGTTCTGTTTTCTTGAAAGTTTGTGTTCATTATAAGCTTAAATAGTTTAAGTTTCTAGATTTTCCGAATTTCTGCTTTATTCTTACTATCAGTGCTTGGTCCCTGTGATGAAAAATAAAGAATTTGGTCTATCGAGAAATATTATTAGTATCGACTACGAAGGTTACAAAAATATTTCCAGCTCCTTCTTCAAAGTTAAATCCATGACATATACATACTAAATTATTTGGGGTTTTTATTCTTGATTTCCACGTGATGGCGTACCTGCTCGTCACATGTTCGGGGCTCTACCGTTAGTAGAGAAATATTTTGAAACTGGGCACTCACATCCTAAATTTGCAAGAATAACTTCAATGTCGTGTTTTCATCTACATCTAAGCCTCCTAAGAGGTCCGTTCCTTTCAGTTCATCCGATCAAGCATTTGAGGAAAATGCTCATCTACCCCACTTTTCCTGGTATGCGTCAGCTCAAATAGCAAAGTTTTGGAATCAAAGACGAGAAACTGGGTCGAAGGACTTCGATTATAGCAATGTCGACGTACTAGCAGAGTCGTGACTTCTCTGAAGGGGAGCGATGGTATGGCTCTTGATATTTAAATTCTACTTCAGCAGCGACTGCCTATTACATGTCGTGGGACATTCAGTCGGTCCCAGATAGCGGCATAGAAAAATGTACCTTTCGAGGTTACCTCTCTCTTTCTACCCCACTCTTGATAGTCGTCGTCATCATCATATTCTACGAATCGGATGCACGTCATGTACTTCCTGTTTCGGATTAAGGCTCCTGCCCCCCCCCCCCCCCCCCCCCCAACTTATGTGTCTAATGACTTCTGCGAGTTTAGAAACGAAGCCCATACATACACTTCTTGCAGCAAGTAGGATTATTGATTACAATAGACGGTGAGATGATTTTTGTTGATTGGTGCAACAGAGTGTGTAACTTGTTCTATCAATGTACTAGGTGAATGTTGGTTTTGACTGAGAAATAAGCACTGAAGACAGTGTGTAGACCCACGTTAGAAGATTTTTCAGGACGGTATAGAACATTTATCTTAGTAATTAACCAACTTGATGCACAAAATTTTTGTTTTACAATAACTTTATTTCATGCCTCTACATGTTTCGAGCACCATTTGCTTAACATCAGGAGGTCAAAATTGTATTATACAGCCTCTGGTATCATCACACCTATAGGTGGTCGTCCGGTGCACGGGACGGCCACTTATAGGTGTGATGATACCAGAGGCTGTATAATAGAATTTTGACCTCCTGATGATGAGTACATGGTGCTCGAAACATGTAGAGGCATGAAATAAACTTATTGTAAAACAAAAATTTTGTGCATCAAGTTGGTTAATTACTAAGCTAAATATACTGAGATGCACGGACAGCAAAACATCAAAATTTGGTATAGAACGTTGTTTGACGAGGAGGTACGTAATTGTGTGGTCATTGGCTGAAGAGTAGCGAAATAGGTGGGACTCCACGAACTTGAGTGACTGAGTGACGCAATATATCTTAAACCTTAAACGAAAAAGCAGTTGAACAGACACAATCATATGAAGGATAATTTGTGCAAACGAGACAGTAAATAGTTTGGCTGTTTATTCTGGCTCAGAATTGGTTCTAGAGGTGTCCGTACTTGAATACAAATTAACTTTCAAATTATTTAAAAACGTGAAATTTCTTGGCGCCGTGTGTAAGTATGAAAATTGTTACAAGATAATGCACCATGGTTTTATTTCCTCTTACGTACCAGTAAATTAGTCGTATGTGTACCTCTGGCACCACGCGCCATATGTGAGGTGCCAGAGGTACATATAACGGGTGCTTTCGCTATCATATTGAATGTTGAATTAGTAATAATTGCCAGAAATTGATTCAAGAACACATGCAAGATAAATTTGAAAGCAGCTCTCCACAGTTCATTTTGCAGTTGATGATGACACCATGTTCTCTAATATAGGATGACATTAACAAGTGTAATAATAATAATAATAATAATAATAATAATAATAATGTTTTGGAAGATTCAATTCTTTGGGAAATTGCGCCGCTTCGACCTTCACCGCTGTGAGAACTTAAAATCTTGCAACGTTATTTTTTTTGTTTTATTTACTTTTTTAAAATCTAATACAACATAAAAATCCAATCAGATATGCATTTTTAAAATAATTTTGCTTATGGGGAGAATGCTGAGGCCTCTCATTTGCGCTGGTAGTATTAATTTTCCTGTGGCGCTGCGACTAAAAGAGGGCCATGGCCTCCTTATGCTTGAGGTTTCCTGATCACACACAGTGACCCACCACAGTCGGTAAGACTCCTCTGGACGATTTATCAGTTCGTCGCAGAGACCTCTACCTGACAACGCACAACACTCACAACAGACAAACCTCCATTTTCCCGGCGGGATTCGAACCCAATGTGTCAGCAGGCGAGCGGTCACTGGGGTCAGCTGGTGTTATTATTTGTGTTTCGGTACTGGTGTGACTAGTGCGTGTAAGAACTAACGTCGTGAAATATTTAAAAATAAGTGTACAGCGTATATACATATGAAGCGGTCAAGCACTGTGTGACCTTAATATGTTACAGTTCATTGATCGTATTAAAGTCTAGTTTCATACATAAACGACGACGATGATGTCGATGAAGATTGTTACAATAACTGTTGATAATTATACTACTTATGTATTATTCCACGATGCATTTGAATTTAATAGGTCTGATTCGTTATTAAATTTGTTCTACCTGCTGCGTCATCGCTAATTTGACCTTTGATATGGCAACATGACGGTGATGTCCTGGAATCAATTCAGCGCAAAATGTCACGACATCAGAATGCTGCATGGACCGTAGTGTAATGATAAATAACTATGTTCAGTCATCAGTCATCAGCAGCTCTGTCAGCTCCGCCATGTCCCGCTCCCCACCCTCTGTTAGCTCTTCTCTCTTTCTTGCAAACTAGATTTATAACGCTGTACTCTCTGTCCACCAGTGAGTGTAGTTGTACTGGACCAGTGCTTGCATGAACAAGCGGGCGTGACTGCAGCTGCTGCGGACGCACGTCGCATAGCATAGGATTCTTCACAGCCTCTCGTTAATTATTTCTATCCTCATCTTCACGCGGTAGACCCTGCTTTAATAAATTAAGATCTGACAACCGAGTTACGGCTGTATTGTATTTTATGTGATGAATATGGATCTGCTTAATCCAAGAAACCCAGTCATGGCTGTGTAACTGTTGTAGCTACTCTCAGATTCAGAGGGTCTACGCCATAACTGTATAACTTGTATGTTGCGTTTGAAGCACCGTTCTTACATCACCTTATGGTAGTATAAATATTACGGTTAGTTTAGAGGAACTGCCATTACCTGATTTGAAAAGAAGGAAGTCTGGAGGTCTAAAAGGATTGTTTTTAGGGTGTGGAGAAATTACGGTTATTGTGTTTGTCGAAATGTGGCGTTGTGAGTACAATTTTTCTAATTTGGAAATGGCAAAAGAAGCATTTTTCATTTATTTCTTTCCATTTTAATTGCACGGCGCAGTTTAGAGAAACTGAGGGCTGCAAAATGGTAACGTTGAAGCATATTTCTTTAAGTATTCCTCACATCTAATATTATTGTTCTCAGATAAGATTAATAGATCTTAACGAATCCGTAAAATGCTGAGTAATATATTTCGTGCATGTGGCAGATGATTTATAGGCGAGAATTGTAGAGAAAATTAATAGATTTGGATTTAAGTTTTATGGGAACTTTCGATTTATTTGACTCACACCAGTCAAATTTAGATCCGATCAGCGTGTTGTTGTGTAGGCTGGATATTTCGAATTTAACCTTAAAAGATTGTTTACGAAACTGAAACATTAGGGCACATCAGACACGCCTTCAAAAGTACTCTTTAAATTCACAAATTTCGTTCAAAAGCACCAGAAATAATGGGCATATATTTTGACTTCAAAACACCTCGTAGTGCCGTGTCACTGATTTGGACTCTGATAAGGACTTAAAGAATTTGCAGTGCCCTTTTTTATCCACAGATGTTTTGGCTTTACCAAAGGGACTGGTTCATTGGTGAATTAGATATATATTCGGTTAACTCCCGGATTCTGAATGTTCTTACCCGCTGACTACATTAGTTGTAGTTTTCTTCAATTTTCTCTTTTCATGTGAGTAACCAAACAGGCCCGATCTTTTCAAATTATAAGCTATCCATAAATTATTGTGTTTCCATGAAGCCATTCGTTGCTAGATAAAGTACATGTCTCTCGGTAGCCTTAGAATAAATTAGTATTGATTTCTGGGTGCATGACAGTAGCCCTAAGCTGTCACATTTGAGAAATCGCGCCTTCTTCCGGAACAAACATTCTGGCTGCCGTATGCATGTGATCCGACGTGGTTCGAGAAACGGACGTAAGAAGGAAGTGACGAAGGCAATCCTGAAATCGAATCGTTAGTAGATGTTCGTCACTTGTCCGTATAAGCACGACAACGGTGACACATTGCCCTCATGATACTGGCTGAATCCGGAAAAATAAAGAAATAAAAAACATGAAAGGCCGCGCACGCTGTTTGACGACCCCGTGTAGGGAATCCTGTGCCCACGGTTGCGTCACACAAAGGCGAGCATCTACATCATAGGGATTAGCGACAGTTAAAATACCACCGATTATTTAACAGTAATCTCTCTACGCATAAGTTAATATGAGTCAGCTCGGATACCTGTCTGTACTTCTGGAGTTTGATACCAGGAAAGGTTGAGAATTTCTCTTCGCCGTCACTTGTATCCTATATAAATAGACCGTCTCCAACGTCCTATTCAAGGGGGCTGGTCCTAGTGTCGTCGTGAAGCAGATTATTTAGCAGTATCCAGTGCTGTGGATTACAATAAACGGTTAGTGGCGTGATGTTAATTATAATGACAATTTTATCTTTACCGTTCATTTTTCAACGAAGTTGTGAGAAAGTACAGATTTGTACCCAGTACCTTCCACTTAATGAAGTAATTACATAGTGCAGGACTTTTCTTGTACACTTGTTGATTACTCTGCTGGTAAAAGAAAAATTTTCCCTGCTTTTATGGAAAACACAATTTCATTATCGTGTTGACGAGACTGCCAGTAGGTCTACGTAATTTGAATGGTGCCATCCCGTTGTGCACGTATAACTAATTTATTGTAATGTGCCGTCGTTACACAACATATAAAACTGTTGTAGTTTTACAACACGTTAAGCTTGGCTACATATTTCGGCCGTTACCCGGCCATCATCAGGCCAACAAAGAAATAGTGTTGAGGTACATTCATTAAACTTTAAGCTTGAAGTTTAATGTAAACAGTGGGATCCCATCGGTAATGAATTACCTTAATTAACACAATTTCTTTGTTGGCCTGATGATGGCCAGGTAACAGCCGAAATATGTAGCCGAGCTTAACCAGTTGTAAAATTGCAACTGTTTTATATGTTGTGTAATGACAGCATATTACAATAAATTAGATCTACGTAATATATAGATACAGTTCTGTGGCGTCATCATCATAAATTTGTATACTTAAGAAGATGTATTTTAATATTATTCTCTCATAAACGTCTACGTCTCTGCAGTATTTTATTTTATTTATGTTTTCGGACCAAATTACTGTACTTATTTATCATCGTCCGTATGAGTGATACTGTGAAACGTGTCTTTTTGTACATCATCATCATCATTAGTATTTAGCCTTGAAGCCCGGGCTTGGCAGGAACCAGAGCCCAGTCATGTGACCGGTATGGCTCTGGCACACTATCCTGGACAAGTTCTTGGGGGTAGTTTGCCATTGCTTTCCCCCGCCTTTAGACGTTCCCACTTTAGCCGCCAGGTACCTCCGTCCGCAACGACGCGAAAGATCCTAGCAGCAAAAGGTGGAACTGTGGGCGAGAAAGATGTCCGGTAGTAATTTTGCCTCAATTCCGACTTCCACGTAAATTTAGTGATCTTTTACATGTCGCAAATCTACATGGGACCGACGGCTTTACTTCCCCTCCGAAGGAAGGCGTGCTGAGGATTTTTTCGCCCTAAAAACTTGGGTACTAAAGGCCAGCACGCTAGACCACCGAAGCCGTTTTTGTACGGCACAGTTAACAGTCATCCAAATACAAACGCAGTGTTATTAACAAACTTTTATTTACTCTACATTTTTCCGCAAAACTTTTTCACAGTTAGGATGTACTTCTTAGAATAAAGTAAGAATTTTAACAGAACATGGTTTATTCATATCTGCGGGGCCTTCCTTTTGTGACGTAATTATATATTTGACGAAGCATTTTATAAGAATTTTATGAGATTGTTAGACTCATATGCAATCTAAGTAATCATGTTTACCGAATATGTCAGCTGTTATTTCGGGGTTTCTCTTTGGTCCTGAGTAAAACTTTTCTGTATTACATCTCTTTTTTTCCCCAAATATTTTGAACAAATCATTACTGCTTACCTGCCCGAATATTAGCATGCTAAGCGTAAAGAATGAATTTCGTTCGCTCTTCTTACGTGTCTACATTAATGCCAGCTTGGTATAACATTTTTTTTCCATGTGTGGGAAAGAAGGAAACCTCTGAATTCGTCGCACTTTGTCCACACACGAAGAGAAAAAGCAATCTCATGTTTTGTGTAATTTTAACAGAAAAATGTTCCATAAAATCTCCTGGGTTTCTGGGGTGTACCTTGCAATAAGAGCTTTAGAATCAAGTGATAATTTTTATGGAAATCTGTAGAAAGCCATTTCATTTTTAGTCGTTATAATGTTACATTATTAAATTCCGAGCATGTATGGAGAAACTTGTTGACAGTCTGTTATTATGAGGTTGGAGCAGGAGTAGCGACTGCAGAAAGAAGTATACAGTACCAAAAATACATATCCCTAGTGCTGATCATTTTTTTTTCTAAATGAGAGTAGCAAAATTGTGACATTAAAAGTCGTACATTTTCCTTAGTTTTGGTTAAATAATTATACATTCATTTTTTCACGAGACGTGATGTAAGCTTTAAGGGATTTTTTTTTCTCCGGGAATTGTCCGAAGTTCGGGGCCCGTTTACTGCCACTAAAATGCTTCATTTAAAACTGAACTGAAAGTCTCATATAAGTGAAAGTATATATGTGTATCGGGGTTGTGTGGGTATTAACTTCACGTTACAAACAGAAGGGGTCGTGTAGGTGGAAGTATGTACATGTCGATGCCGTCTGTTTAACGCCATCTGTCACAGACTAAGAGTCTCGTTTACTTACAAGTATGTACATGTAGGGCCAGCCTTGGGAATTAACGACTCCAGACACGTGAGTGTAACCACATCGTCTGTGAATGGTAAAGCGCCTTCTGTAAGTACTCAGTGCATCTGGTTGTTGCTGAACTGCACCGAGTTACAGTTTTATAGCCTTTTCATTTTAGCGGGGTAAATACAAAATACAAAACGTGGCCGATTCTGAAGTACGTCACAAGCAGTATAAGACTACAGAACGGTGGGGATCAAATGATGAGAAGGCATCAGCTACTGTTCGTTTTATAATTCCGACGTTACTAATGTACATCAAGTGGGGATAAAATTTAAGTTGTATGTTATAAATTCTCAACCTAATGTAGAATTCGTGTTTATATGTAAATGAATTAACATTTTCAAATTTAAGTGGTATGTTATTCCTATAATCCCTTGAATTATGTATTACAGGCCAGTGCTAACAGTGGCCATAACTCGAATTTTAGCCAGATAATAGCACACAAAAGGGAATATTAAATTTGGCGAATTCTTGGTAGCGTTCAGTTCAGAATATATTGCCCTCACTCTTGCTATGTAAAACATTAATACCGAAACGTAACTCGCAAAATTATACTTTTCCCGTTACTTTATATGACTCTGAAGTTTCATCTTTTACTCCAAGGGAAAAATATAGGGTTTTTTTGAGTAGAGAGTTTGGACGTAAGGTAAAGGACCAAAAGGCTGGCAGGTAGATTACATAAGGAGGACATCATAATTTATACGTCACAGCGAACATTGTAGGGGTAAAATCGATGATCATGAGTTGATATGTAACACATAGGACAAATGAAATATGCATACATTATTTTTATTCGAAATATTTGAAGGCAGAGACACCTTCGAACACGGAGGCATAGATGCAACATTAAAATTAGATCTGAGAAAAATGGGGGTGTAAGATGTGGACCGCATTATTTATGTGGTTATGGTTAGGATAATTTGCAGGCTTGCTGCGAACACGGTCAAAACATTTTGGTTCCATAGAAGGTGGGGAATTTCTGTGCTAGTTTATGAGCACTAGTTTTTTCAAGACGGACGTAGCTACGTTGATAAGTATTGTCAGGAATAGTATGGATTAATTTTTAACCTGTTATGATATTGTATGTATGATCTATTAATATATATCCGCTGTCTCTTTACGGTTGAGGAAGCACTTGTTAAGAAGAAGGGAAAAACTCAAGAACACTTTATTGTTAATTGCAATGAGCTGTTGGTTGGCCCCAAGACAACACAACATCTCCATGTCAAGGATAAATTAATTAATGACATGTAAGAGAAGAATATGACTTAGTTAATTATGCGAAACACAAGAAACCCGTAAGTATCCACAGATAAGGTCAGCCAAACACAACACCAAAATATTACTTAAAAAAATCACTTACTACAGGTTTCAGCCCGCAAAAGGGGCCATCCTCAGTTGACACAATATAAAAATATGTGTTTCGTCTTTCATCTCAAAAATGCCTCCCTTCTTATACATTTTTTGTATTTTCTGACCACAGTATGGCCCCTTCCCTGGGCTAAAACACGTAGTGAGTGAATTTTGTAGCTAATGTGTCATGTACAATGAAAGTGTTGTGTTGTGACTCACTTTATCCGTGCATATTGTGTTGATAATAATGAACAGAACGGAATGATGTCTCCAAAGAAACCCATAGATGTGTTCTGTAAGCGATATGTCGAGTTGTATGTCAGTAAGCAGAATGGTGTGCCAGATTATCTCGACACACAGCGAAGGGACATGAATTTTGTTAAAAAGAATAAAGAGTCCTCGGGTATGTGACTCCGTGAGGCAGTACGTTCCTCGGATATGTCGAGAAATTTCTACACAACTGTATATGACGTCACGACACAGTTACCGCCATGAGAACTTCACATATGGCGACGGCTCTTACGTTGTCTCGGAACCACTGT
>Ga0123357_10009042_pt1 | contig 12529 bp, 6 predicted proteins | sample TergutEmb28metaG_FD_89873 | JGI IMG/M metagenome (GOLD analysis project Ga0123357, IMG submission 89873) | Embiratermes neotenicus P4 segment gut microbial communities from Petit-Saut dam, French Guiana - Emb289 P4 | ecosystem: Host-associated > Arthropoda: Insects > Digestive system > Gut ... | reverse complement strand
CGCTTGTGAGTGCGGTAATGAACCTTCGGGTTCCATGAAATGCGGGGAATTTCTTGACTAGCTGCAGACCAGTTAGCTTCTCAAGAAGGACTCTGCACCATGGAGTAAGTAAGTAAGTAAGTACACTGAAATCAAGCAGAGGACATAGAGTGTGAAAGACCATCATCATGTAGTCTGTCGTACGACAGGTCCGTAGCTTCTTCCTTTGGCGTAACTTGGCTAATAACATACAGAGGGAGGGGGGTGCAAAAAGAGGGGGAAGATTGGTTTAAACCAGTCCTTAATATACACACACCCCTTTTTCCCCACTCTCATCCCAGTGTTTTTATTTTCCCCTCTTCAGTTCGAAATCTTAAAAACTATTCTTAGGGAGAAAAAATATTGGAGGGACATTTGCCCCCCACCCCTTCAAGTGAAGCCAATGGCCCCTTCCAAAGCGAGTATTCGAGAGAGTGCGATGTGATGCTTCCTCTTTCAAATTCCTTTCCATAAGGTCATCCATTAGCTGCTCACGTTTTCTTCTTCCTCGTCTTCCCTTCAACAAAGGCCGTCCCTACGCAAGAAGTGACCAGTTCCTATTTATTGTATGTGCGATGTTCCGCCCTTCCTTGACTCTTTGTAATACTTTTGTATTTTCCACACGATCGGCCCAACTGATCCCCATTCTTCTCAAGCACCACATTCCCAAGCTTTCAAGGTGTTTCTGATGTACTTTCCGAAGTGCCCGAGTTTCAGCCACCTCACACAGCTTTGCTCCAAACGTAGCATTTCACTAATTTCTTCCTTAAATTTAAGTCCAATTTGCTGGTGAAGAGAGTTCTTGTTGAAAACTGCTTTAGCTTTGGCAATCCTAGATTTAATTTGACTTGCTCATCTTGCATAATTTGTTACCATGCTACCCAAATATTTCAAATATTCCACATTTTCCAGTTCTTTTTGATTTATTATAATCTGTGATGGGCATGGGTGCCTGGAGATTCAGAATTTTTGAAATACCTCATACAGTAAATAAACTTAGGTACCGATTTTCAGTACCTTTTTCATGCGTTAGGCATTTACGCATGCCTGATGTATTTACAAATGATCTCTCCCTAGTATATCAGGGCGTCCATTCCCTCTTTCCTCAGTTGGGGTTTTGGTCTGTCCATTCTTATCTTTAGCCCGTGAAGTTCTTAATTGTCTGTACTCTCATCATAAATTTTCTGACCTGTTTCTGTATATCCTTCCACTTTTGTTTCGACTCTGACACGTATATCCATTGCCATAATGTGTCGACAATGCACGGTCACATGTTATGCCATCTGCTAAATGGAGACTACTATGTAGGTCAGGGATTGCGCATATCATGACAACCGAACTGCACGCCTCTTAGAATGATGAGTACGCATGCGCATGAAATAATAATTCAGTTCAAATTAAATGGACACAACAGAAGTTTTGTGATGTGTAGGTATCGGCCTCTGTGCGGGCTGATCTCTCGTTCAGAGTCGTCTTGCGGTGTGTGTGTGTGTTTGTATACGTAATCTAGAAACCTCGCAAAACGAGGCGGCCTAGGCCCGATAGGCCCGATGTCCGTAGTTCTAGTTTCGAAGCGAGCCGGTCCTTTTAAGATTTTCAATGTCAAGATGGCGCCTAATCTTGCCATGTGCACTCCAATAGCAATTTTATACAGACGATAGTAATTTACCTCCTAAAAATGCACAGAAACAAGTATTAATAATCCATATGTGTTTTACCGTTGCGAATAATTGGAATTCCTTTTCCGGGAGTCCAGCAGGGAGATATGCGCCCATGATATCTACCAATTGTTTTACTATTCTCTAAGGGTACACTCCTCACAACATGGCCACTAATTGACACATTTTGGTGAAACTCAGGACGAACGTCATGAACCTGACACTTTCCCGTCTTGATGATTCGAAGTTCTTTGTCATCAAGAATACAGACGCGGCGGAACTCCGAACATGTATGGGGTCGTTCAGTGTGGTGGCGTCTGAACATTTTACTAATTACAGGTATTTTAAAGTACGCGACTTCTGTTATTCAAGCTCTAATATGATTTGCCGTAACTTGTTTGATTTATGTGACGACAAATACGTACACACCGGCATTACAGGACCTAAATACTTTATGTAACAAATGGGACCCAATTAGAGACTTATATAATGACATATTTCGTGGTTTCCCGTAGTACGTTCAGCCAAATGTCAGGACGGTACCTTAAAACAAGCTGTGTTCGCTTCTTTCCACTACCTTACAAATCCATAAAAGTAAAGTGTGCCCTATAAACAGACCATGAAAGTCCAGAGGCTAGTGGGGGTGGGTGGTTAACGCCACTCTCCGGCCGCTTTATCCCGGGAGAGAGACCCGATACCCATTGTACGGGAAGCTGGATGGGCCTCGGAGCCGGTGTGGACGGGTAAGGAAATTCACGCTTCCTGCAGGGGTTCGAACACCGGACCGCCCATTCCGTAGCGAGTCATTATACTGACCATGCAATACCGACCGCCCCTAAAAACCCGTACTGTTCATTATCTTACCATATTGATTATATGACGCTTGTAAGCCTGCAACATATGTAGCTGAATCGAAGTTACTAAACACGATTCCTTACGGGCGAACGGTTTAAACCCACTTAAAGCAAGGTAAAGAGTGGCACATTTGTCTGGTACGTGTAGTTAACACCGAGAGAGTGATGTGTGATGGGAGTCTTAACTTTTTCCATGTTCTGTAAGGGAGATCTCCTGCAGAAATACCGCTCACTTGTAGTAAAACCCTGATATCTGTAACAACAGTTTTCTCTACCGTCTCGTCACATTGCAATGTAACTAACTGCTTCTGACTATTTATAAGTGTAAATGATATTTATCATGCAAATAAGGAGAAAATATTTCGAAACTAAATTTAACTCTGGAAGGACTTATATCGAATATTTCCAACACAAATACTTTTCGTTTCACCATATCCTGAGGAAATTTATATCAAATAATACCTTCACGAAGTATTGACTTATCGTGTGTGTTTGTGTGTGTGTGTGTGTGTGTGTGTGTGTAGGTGTGTGCTTGTGTATATGTATAATATTTCTCCTTCCGCGACTCGGTAAAATGTCAGTATGTAGTGATCTACATTGGCAGGAAACCACAAAACTGTTGCACTGAATGTGGATAAATGTCAGAGGACGTCATCTTTATAGCTTTCATCTATTAATACTTTACGTATAAACACCCGTTGTTTCTGGAAGATACAGCATGTCCGAGTTCTCCATATTTTTCTCCATTTCCTTCCGGAAGATTCTGTGATAGTGACGTCACGTCATGCCTGCTGCTTCTGCTTTTTTCCCAAGCCTGGTATATAGGTAGCCGATAAAGAGTAATTAAATAAAATAGGCATTAAATATTAGTACCAGTCCAAATCAGTTCGTGCTTTCACAACCTCTCATTTCCGTAGAATTTGTAACTAAGTTGGTTTTCAATGAAGTTGACCGATATTTGTGTGCAGGCGTGCTGCGTATTCCGCCCATTATAACTTCTTTGAATTGAGTATGCTGGCCATAATAAAAGAAGAGAAGGCCTGTAATCAATTATGGATGACATCATGTGGCTGAAATGCGGATCGTCTTATTCATATTTGCTTCCGGGCCAATTTCATAACAACCTTGCGACCGGAATGGTGTCGTTAGAGAAATTAAGGAAGGGTTTGGTAGAGTCTGAAAACCACGCAGCACACGATTACTAATTCATGGCAACTCTTATAATTAATTAGCCTTTTATGATTGTTAGTGTTTTTTAAGTTTTAAAATAATACATTTTAAACCGAATAATAATTAAAGCAGGAGAGAGATTTTTACAGTAGAACAAATACCGTGTGTTACTGAATAAGTTTTTAAACACTCAGCCATAAAATATAAATCTAAAATTATTTCAATGTGTTTCATTTTCTGTGACTTAATCAGATCCAAAAATGCAAAAACAACCACCAAAATGCCATTTATATTCTATGACGTATTTTATTCACCAACATGTTTCGGCCGGTATTCCGGCCATCTTCAGGTTGATGCTCTTATTACAAGAATACTTTTGTGGTTAATTGTGTTACCATCACTCCATAGTAATTGAAGTTATAGTTTTAATTGTTATGGAGTATATTAATTATTGAAGATAACGGAATACCAGCCGAAACATGTTGGTGAGAATATTGTGAATAAAATAGTCATATAATATTAAAGCGCATATTGTTGGTTATTTGTATATTTTTGGATAAATTTGTTTGTTGCTTGTACTGTACACGATAACGGTCTTCTAAAAATAAGATTTGTTTGGTGCATTTTTTTTTTTAAATTTATAACCTACTCTTGGGCTCTCAGTTTGACACAACTAATGGTCTACTGGAGATACAAATATGAAATTCAGTGAGAATGTTGATTATAAATAGGCGTATTCCTACAAATTATATCTGAAATATCATTAGTGAACAGCTGCAAAGATGGAAATGGTGCGAAACTATAAGCGTACATCCAACATGTATATTGTAAACAGAATGTCTTCTGTAAAAGGTAAAGCAATCCATGTACAGGCCTATCGAAGCCCAAAGGGTTCTAGGAAGCCTTATTATACTCGTATGAAGTACGGAATAAAGAGAAAGAGATGAAGTAGGACAAGAAAATTTTCCCTAGCGCAAACGTTTCTGCTACAAAGTTACGTGGTCAGAGATTTACAAGAGCTGCCCGGTTTACCCAGTAGAGATCTGCGCTACACATGTTTAAGGACACTGAATATTAATCCCAAGTCGGAAGCGCTGTAGAGGTCTGTGCTATGCGCATATACATTTTTTTGCATAACGCGACCTTAGCTGCCGGCAGTCATTCTGCAGATCACTTCAAGGCAAATATCTGACCTCTACAGAAAGTAGTAGAGGAAACGTGTCCTATCCTTGAACTGATTTTTCATATTTTTCATTAATTTATTACATACTTGACATGTGGAAGACCTTTGATTTAGGTTTACTCAGTTGGTGGACCTTGTCCATCGTGTAGCATTGCAGAAACAACATACCGTTTCGGTAAATGGATCTGTTCTCGTCTTCAGGTGAAAGCGTCAGGAGACCTACCTTTCAGGCACGTTTGATCGAAAGAGCTGTTCTCATTTCTGAACAAGACCTTTCTATGAGATTATCCAACAGAAAATTGTATATCTAAATTTCCAGTATCACTAAACGTCGTACGTATTCATCAACGTATATTCTGTTCCTTCATTTCGTAAACGGTTCTTTCCATCAACTTCTAAAACCAGAACGTGTACTGTATTAGTGACTGACTGATGGCCGAGTTCGTTGGTCTACTAAATTCCTTAATACCCTTATCACAGGGCATTGAAGTGAAAACGTAAATGAACAAGGTCTTTCTAACTTCTGTCCGATTTTAACGAAAATTGGAATTTTGGGGTGTATCTGTCTCTCAATCTACTCGTCCACCCACCCACCCCCCCACCTACCTACCTACCTACCTACCTACCTAACTGCCTGTCTACCTACCTACTTACCTATATATGTATATCTGCCTGCCTGTCTGTTTCTCGAAACTAACCTGACCTCACTTAACCTGACCTAACCTACGCTGACCTAACCTAGCCTGACCTAAGCTAACCTGACCTAAACTAGCCTGACCTAACCTAGTCTGACTTAACATAACCTGACCTAAACTAGCCTGACCTAACTTAGTCTAACCTAACCTATCCTAGCCTAGCCTAACCTAACGTATCGTAACGTAATTTAACCTAACCTAACCTAGCCTAGCCTAACCTAACTTAACCTAACCTAGCCTAGCCTAGCCTAACCTAACCTAACCTAACCTAACCTAACCTAACCTAACCTAACAAATCCAAACCAATCCAAACTCCATGGACCAGAGTCGTTCTTGAAAAGCTAACTGGTCCTCAGCCAATCAAGAAATTTCCCACGTTTTACGGAACTCGAAGGTCCATTGCCGCATTCACAATAGCTCGCCACCTCTCCCTATCCTGAGCCAGATAATCCATCCTATGCCTTACCATGCCACTTCTGAAGATCCTTTTGAGGGTCGAAGAGGAAAAGTTGAAATTACTAAATGTTAGCAAAGAGTGGTTAAAACTGGCATAATTATGTATCTAGAGTCATTTGGGAAAACAAATAGGAACGGCAGTTTCGTGTCAGTGTTTCTGTCCGCAAGTAAGAACATTCAAACAGCAGGACCGATTTGGATGAAACTCGCCATGATCTACCTGCACGAATTCTGTCGATGTTTTTTGATTTCATTTATTTTGGATTGGTTACTTCAGACAGAGGCATAAATGAACGTATGTGTAGACATATCATGATGGAACCTCACAAGTGACCCTACTGACGCGTGACCTAATCTGTCATGTGTGTAATACGCACTCGCTCTGAGTGTAAGGTTCCTTAAGATCCACCTTGCACTTACGGATCTAAATGTTTTCGGACTGAGAAAGAAAGTCGTTGAGTCCATTGGAGTATCATTTACGTGGGATGTTCAGTAAGTAGGGTTTCATATGTCATAAAAATTGATAATTCGTTACAGTGTTCAACGTGAAATTTAGCGTATTAACTTCTTCATAAAAGTAAAGGAAAACAGCAAAAATACTTGGGTATTACTAATAGGCATACATAAGTCGGATTAGAAATACATGCAGTAAGGAAGGAGACTTTGTGTTCTGTTCGGGCTCCTTGTTATGATATTCACTGCATTGACGAGAGTTTTCGTTGAGAACCAGCAGTTCCCCGGATAGACAGCGCCACCTTTCATGCAACCCGAAGGTCCACTGTCGTGTTCAAAACAGCCCGTCACCTTCAATTATCCTGATCGAGCTTAATCCACTTCGAGCTCTCCCAGACTATTTATTTTACCATCCATTTTAATATCATCTCATCTTCCAAGTGGTCCCTTTCAGGTTTCCCCTCCAAGCTCAGTATGCAGTACGCTTCTCCCACTTAGGTTTCCATCTCATCCTTTATGTTCATTACGTTTTTCAGTGTCTAAAAACGAAAGGAGAAAATAGAGGGGTTGACAAAAGATGTCAACTAGAAAGGCAACTTACGATTACGTATAGACGTAACATTGAGGCGCGAACGCCTGACCGTTGTTGCCGTAGAAAAATAATAAGTGTTACATATTGTGAGTGAGTGTGTGTGTTTGTGTGTGTAGCCCTCATATCCAACATGCTAAGCGCATGCGCCGTATTGTCGTGTGCGGCTTCTCTGGCTGTACCACATTTTTCCATATTACGTATCTCATAACCAGCACGATTTTGGGGGAAAAGGTTATTGAACATAAAATGTGTGTTTTGATTTTCTCTACAAGTTATGTGTGAAATATTCTCATTCGAAGAAGAATGGAGCGAGATATGATTATAAATGTACGTAGGTCATCATGTAAAATTGTAAAATTTTAATGAAACTTTAATTTTCTCGACAGATTATCGAAAAATACTCAAGTATCAAATTTAATCAAAATTCTTCGAATGGGTGCCAAGTTGTTCCATGCGGACGGAGAGACATACGGACATGACGAAGCTAATAATCTTTTTTCGCATTTTTGGGAACATGTCTAAAAATAAAAATAAAAACAGTAAAAATGTATCGTCACGCATTTTATACGGTTGGAATTATTTGAAAACTAATTCCTTTCAGTTACCGATTCTTAGAGTGGGGTAGCCGTAGTTACGAATAGGCCTGTGCTTGGAACTCAGACTGAGACATATTGCTGTAGACTAAGCACGCCTTGCAAATGACGATGATTATTGTGCTTGTAATAAGTAACCTCAGACTCGTGACATCATCATAGGCGCCAAGTCTAGCAAAAATAAAGAGTTGTACCTAATATGGTGATCATGCGTTAAATTGCTTACCCACACACACCAGACCCAGTAATCTTTCCATTCTCTGGAACTTGCGGCCAAGAATGTCTCATGTTTCGTCAGTGTTAAAAGATTAAACCGGTGATGTGCAATTGCCGGACTGACGTCTGCGGTCCGTTTTCGAAAACAATTAAGTATAGGCCCCCCCCCCCATCCGAATGCGCAGTTTTTTGAATGATATGTAGAATTCTGTGTGATTAGTTGTAAATTGTAATTGTAAAGAGTGTTTCGTGTAATTTTACACGAAAACACTCTATTTTGGACACTTTCCAATATTTGATACAAGAGAAGTGAGAAAAATACGGTGTGGTAAGCTCCACGATTCCCCTTAGTCTTTTCAGTTTTAATGTGCACTGAAGTCATAATTCTACCCAATGTAGTTCTCTGTTTGCTTAAAACACCGTCAGCGACAAAGGAACAGTGGCAAGCTTGTGATTGGGGTTCCTCTATTCTTCAAAAATAATGTAAGACCTAAAAATTAAATTATAATGAAATACTTTTTTAATTTTTATTGCAGTAACGATGGTTAAAGTTATTTCAGTCCCATAACCGCATAATATAAAATACATTTTCCTTGAAATAATAGACCTGTTATTTTTAACAATTGGCTTGCCGCCCGCACAGGGTTTGGAGACTTTCGTATGACAGCAGTTGCTCTGCACTGGTTTATTAAACCCGTCCGTACCTTGAACTAGTTGTGACTTCGAAATAGTTCCCACCTTTTCTGAAAAAAATTGGCATTTATTGGCTAAAGTCTTGATAATTGAAACTATATATAATATATAATAAATATATTATATATATTAATGAATTATATTACGACGCTGTCAGCATTTCATATCTCAGCCTATAATGAAGACCAAGGCTTTTTGACTTCTTTATATTTGAAGATGGGAACGACAGGTTATCCCTAAATGATGGTAACTAATTACCAGTCTTCGCTGCGTAACATCCCTCAAGAACGAAGATCTCATTTCACACCGCGACGGAAGCCTGATATCATGCAACATAGCTCCATAATAATCCTGATAACCACTACTTGTAATATCTACGTTCTTATAAATGTAGAACGAAGATATATCAATTATTGAGATCATTTATCGTTGCGTTATGTCAGCTGTACGTCGCGGTAAAATGGCTAGGACTCAGGCTTCGTATTCAGAAGGTCCCGGATTTAAACCTTTGAAGACCAAGATTTAACATACACTTTATTTAACGACCCGGCTCGTACCGCACAGTAAACTCTCCATCTACATTATGAAAACCGAACATTTAATACTGTATGGAAAAATATTCGCAGTATGTTCTGCAGTTCATACAAAACACATAAATACTCTCCGTGGGAAGGCGGTAGAATTTGTGACGACTATTCTGACCGACATTTTTTCCATTTTTTCCCTCTGTTACTCCTGGAAATCTGTTATAGTATCTTATTTATTTATTTTTATTAGCAACCGGAAAGAATACAATCTATAAGCTACACGATGATCATACACACTACGCTACGATACCATGTATTACCATGAAGTGGTAGGGTGTTCGTCTAGCGATGTCACCTCAGGTGCCTTTCAAGTCTAAAGGCCAGCATCGTTTTAGTCTCCTAGTGTTTACAGGACGTAGTAGTGGCTCTAATAGTGGATTGGGATGGGCGTCCAGGTTGTTGTGATGTTTATTGATTCTTTCATGGATGACGTCGTTTACGTAAGGGTTGTTGAAGTCTGTGTGTAGAGTATGATTTGTTACATAACAGGGTGCATTTGCTATGATTCTGAGAATTTTTAATTGGGATCTCTGCATGATGACTCTGTTGGACTTGCTGGCGCAACCCCACAGTTCTATTCCGTAGCTCCATATAGGTTTGATTAGCGCTTTGTAGATAAGTAATTTGTTTTCGTTATAGCGCCTAAAATGAAGCTACGAACACTTCCACGTCCTTTCCAATTCCTTATTCACGAACGATCCTTCATTCGAAGTTACATATTTTCAGAAATTGGAAGCGTCATAACGTGAACCAGAAATAAATATATGTGACATGTATTGGAAATAGTGAAGTAAGTGGATGACATCACCTTCTCTTAAATATTGTCTCGGATGTTTTTCTACCTCAGCGGCTGTGAGACTTCGCAGTCACCCAAAATTTCTCGTTTAGATTGGCAGTGGCTACATTACACAGCGCTACATCACCTTTGTCATTTTCCTTACAAATGTAAGCCACTGAAAAAGGAGGTACAAGGTAACGCGCACAGCTGATTCGAATCAGTAGGGCAAGGTTGGGAATTCAACGACACAGCTTGTGGTCACTAGGAATGCTCTTGCCACACACTAACATTTTTAGTACGAGAATGTATCGGTTGAAGCTCAATTCCCGGTAAGAGCAGAGGCATACCTTCACCACAATTGTATCTACACAGTCTGTGGATCGTTCCCAGGCTATTTGCAATGTGTACCGTGAGATACTGCCGCTGAAGTAAAAGTACAACCTTTTACCACTTACTACCATCTGGTGCTGAGTCTAAGGTCATTCTGTCTTTACGTCCGCGCCATTTATACTACGTATGTCTTCACAGTAAAGTGTTACATGTTACGGGCAATTAACGTGTGTCTTTTTGTATGTTTCAGACGTCAGTCCAGCCAACTGTCCGGAGGAGGAAACACTCCCAGCCCAGGACCTCCGAGTGCCACAGTTTCAGGTAGGTTTGAGTGATGTATTATTTAAGCATGTGATACAGTTACATTGGTCGTGTAGCCTCGAATAGTTTGTGACGTTGGGCCGCTGTGTTATTTCAACACACATATTGAGCTTCACTCTGTGTCTGCAAAAGCTGGGGAAGAAGAGCTGAATGAGGTATTAACTGTGCCTGGCTTGCGTTTCATACAGAGTCAAATAGCTGAGGAGTGACTGGATAGTCGGTGGAAGGGATAAACTTTAGTCAAATTAGTCTGTTCCCGTTCTTTCTTCATCCTGTTTTTTCCCTTTTACGTTCTCCCCTTCTGCTCTTTTCTGCTTGCCTTTCTTTACTGTTTTCGTTTTTTCTATGTCTTTCTTATTTCCACTCTCGTTTATTTCCTTTTATCATGTCTTTTATTTCCTGTCTTCCCTTATTTTCTTTCTTTCCTTCACCTTCTTGTTTGTCTCTTTCAGCCTCTTTCTCTACCATCTTCTTCCTTTCGTTTCCCTTCTTCGTCTCTTGTTTTGTTTCTCTCCTGTCTTTTTGTGTGCGTTTGCAAAATTGCGAAAAGCGGTTATTAACTTCGTCTTGTCTGTCCGTCTGTCTGAGTGTCTGTCCGCATGGAACAACTCGACTCCAACTGTACGGATTTTCATTAAATTTTACATTTAAGTATTTTCCGAAAGTCTGTCGAGGAAAGTCAAGTTTGATTGAAATCTGACAAGAACAACGGGTGTTGTACATGAAACCCTGTATATGTATGAAATGCCACCTTTAGTTCTTCTTAAAAAGAGAAATGTTTCAGACAAAAGTTGTAGACAAAATCAAAACACACATTTCATGTCCTGAATTTTTTTTTCTTCCGAAATTTTGCCGTTTATGAGATAGTGTGGGAAAATGTGGTAGAGCCAGACAGGCCACGGATGGCAATGTAATGCGGCGCATGCGCTTTGCGTTCTGGGTAACTAAGGCTATAGACACACACACACACACACACACACACACACACACACACACACACAGAATATTGCCTTTCCGCGGCAACATTGGTTACGCGAACGCGCCACCATGTTATGTAATACGTACATGCTTGTGGTCCACACCGAATTACAGACTCATATGTGTCAATGAACAGCGCTTGACCGATAGCTACGTTTACTTGATGGCTTCCGCTTACAGAGGACCTGCGGTACGGACAACGAGGAAAACATGTAGGTTACAAAGTCGTGCATAGGTGTATGCCAGCCCGATATGCCGTAGTATAGCTCGAAGAATAAGCTTTTGTGATGAATGGGATGGAAGTGTGCATAATACAGTGATTCCGTTCAAGTACGAGACACCTTTATGCCTGGTTTGTATCCTCTTTGCTTCTTTCCTGCTGCAACATTCGGTCTGTGTTTCTCTTCCCCACTTCTCTTTAACAAGACAGAAATAGAGGTAAAGGTAAAGGTCATCTCTCATGACATGTCTATCCAGGCACACAGGGAAGGCAAAGATATGGTTCCAAACTATTCGCAACCCGGCATTAAACGGAGATGAGTAGTCAGCACCGCACTCCAGCCGCTTTAATCCCGAGGAAGACCGCGTACCCTTATGTGCAGCGGGATGGGTAAGTCTCGTGACGCCGGCCTGGAATGCACGAAAAATTTTGCCCCACCGGGATTCGATCCCCGGACCATCCGGCCCGTATTGAGTCGCTATACAGGCTACGGTATAACGAAGACCGGAAGAGGTCAACAAACGGTCCAACTAGTGACACTTTGACGATGCTCACGAAAACGACTGCTTAGTCAAGTTCCTTATATCAGCGCTTACGTTCCATCAGAATAAAGTATACGTTCTGTTCTCGTAGCCTTTTCTATGTGGATTCTGTGTGTGTGTGTGTGTTTTTTTTTTTTTTTTTTTTTTTTTTTTTTTTTTTTTTTTTTTTTTTTTTTCTTTTTTATTTTTTTT
>Ga0123357_10009041_pt1 | contig 12530 bp, 12 predicted proteins | sample TergutEmb28metaG_FD_89873 | JGI IMG/M metagenome (GOLD analysis project Ga0123357, IMG submission 89873) | Embiratermes neotenicus P4 segment gut microbial communities from Petit-Saut dam, French Guiana - Emb289 P4 | ecosystem: Host-associated > Arthropoda: Insects > Digestive system > Gut ... | reverse complement strand
GGACCCCTACAAACTTTCTCCAATGATATATTATGGTTGTATAACAACAAACGCTAACACATAACAAAACCAACCCCCTCTTCCATCCACCCGTAGGGAAAAACAGAAATCTCCGTGGCCCGTCACCTACGCTTGGCTACTGAAGTACGGAAATCTCCGTAGCCCGTCGCCAATGTGTTAATGGAATAGTTCACAGCAACAGGAAAGCTAAAAAAGTTTTTTTTTGACAACTAGAGATGTTCGATGTGTGCTCCACGGGTGACACAGCAAACATCAATACGATATTCAAGCTCTTGCCACACACGCGTCAACATGCGCGCATAGATATTCTTCACTGCTGCAATGATCCATGCCTTTAGGTCAGTGAGGTCACATGGCAATGATGGGACGAATACCCGGTCTTTGACACATCCCCAAAGAAAAAAATCACAGGGCATAATGTCAGGGGACCTTGGGGGGCATAGCATCAGTGGTCGGTCATTTCCAGACGCACACCCTATCCAACACTGTGTTCAGGTATTGACGAACCTCACAGTGGAAGTGGGCGGGACTTTCGTCTTGCTGGAATATGAATGTTGGTATGTTTTGCAACTGTGGCACTAGCCACAGTTGCAACATGTATAGATATGTCATGGTTTCTTCAGCAAAGAAGAATGGACTGTACACTTTTTGACTGGAGACTGCACAAAACACATGGACTTTAGGGGAGTCACGATGTTCCACATAGTCATGTGGGTTTTCAGATCCCCATATTCTGACATTGCGCCAATTTAATGCACCGCTGACGTGGAATGTCGCTTCGTCACTGAACTGCACCTTTTCCATGAAATGATCATGGGAACTCATTAAGTCTTGTAACTGTAAACAGAAATCAAGCCGGCAACGGTGATCGTCATCCGACAATTGTTGTACCATTTGGATGCGGTATAGTTTAAACACCAAACGCTTATGCAGAACCCTCAGCACTGTTGTTTTCGACATTAATAGCTCCTTAGCTGCAGTTACCGTTGATTTCTTTGGACTATGCAGATAACTGGCCTGAACCCGTTCAACGTCATCTTCAGTGGATAATGGGTGACCACTTGATTTCTGCTTCCACAGACACCCAGTTTCAGTAAATTGTTTATACCACGCATGAATGGTCTTGTCTGAGCGCGGGTCCTTTAAGTACTTTGCACGAAATGCACATTGTACAGTAACCACAGACTTACTCGTTTGATATTCCAACACACAAAACGACTTCTCCCCTGGAGCGGCCATTTTCTCACTACATACACTCGCATTGCCTAGCAGCAGAAATGTGAACTACGATGAAAAACAACTTACTGGAAAAAAATTGTTTGGGCTGTTCCTTCTGTCTGTACAGGTTTTGTAAATATGTGTCCTACGGTTTTCGTATAATAAATTTTTGTAATCCCGGAGTACATTATGAAACACATTATCTAAGCTACAGTAAAGCATTCAATTATTTGTTTCCTTATAACTGTTAACATTAAAATAGTTAACATCCTGTAACCTGTTTCCTGGCAAACCTAGGCAATTCCACAGGGAGTGGAGTGCAATATTTTTTTTTTGGCAATGTCAGTGATTTGAATTCATGAATTGGTAATGGAGAGAGAGAGAGAGAGAGAGAGAGAGAGAGTGTGTGTGTGTCTGTGTGTGAGTGAGAGAGAGAGAGAGAGAGTGTGTGTGTGTGTGTGTGTGTGAGAGAGAGAGAGAGAGAGAAGTGTATTCTGTTAAACAAAGGGGTGCTTATTTGCAACACGCTTTAAAAATATGTCATGAGAAAACATTGCCTGGAGTGCTGCAAAAATTTCCTGCATCAACACGGGTGTGTAAAAGAACAATTACAGGACAGTGGAAAAATTCTAACAAATAGGTTCATGGGCGGACAAAAACAAAATAAATGAATGTCATGTTTCAACTGAAGAATATTATATTTGATGTCTAAGTACATCTGATTTATATGCTTTAATCAGAAAGCAGCAAATATATTAATCAACATACCAGCTTCTTAGCTATCATTCAAATGTAGCCAAATTTCTTCCCCATTTCAATGTAAACCAAAGGGATTACCTGGTCTCTATACTGCTTCATGGTAGTTGTTTCAATGTCAGAGTTACGTCCTAGTACACCATTCTTGACAGTTAGTGAGGGGTAATTCTCTGCCATATGTTCCAGCAGGTCTGGGAGATAAGATGCTGCATCATGAACTATCCCCATTACATGCTGAGCAAACCCTTTCTCATCTTCACCAAACACCACCTGTAGTGCAACAGAAAATTAAAAGAAAAAAAAATATATATATAGTATAAGGGAATCTGCTGATATGTGGAATGAAACAAGCGCCAGTGAAAGCATTGTACAGGGGTGCAAACTGCAAGGTGAAGTGCAAGTATTTCAACAGTACTTTTGTACAAATCTGGTACAGGCAAAGTTTTTCCTGTCCACACACTGACAGCATGCAGGGGGAGTATAGATACAACTCCACTCATTATTAACCTCAGTGCAAGATGGAGGTGAGTGGTCAACATCACATCCCAGCCGATTTAGCCCAGGAAAGAAACACTGTACAAGGCAGGGTGGGCCCTAAGAGCCGGTCTGGATATTACGGAAGAGAGAAAAATTTCATGTTTCTACCAGAATTTAAAACCCCTGGCCGGCCAGGGTGTAGCCTCAGGACCCGTTCTTTGCCTCAAATATAGGTGCTATCTTTGTCAGGGTCAGAACAGACAGTAAGTACATTTTCAAAGGAATAAATCTCATAATTAAGAAATTCAACATTTACTAATGCAATTAAAACAGCAAAAGGATTGGAATTACTGAATGTATACAGACATATACATGTAGTACTTGCCCATATCTGTGACAGCTATTAATAATTTGCATATACGGTCATTTCTTTGATGTTTACTAAGGTAAATGTAGCACAGCCAACAGATCTACTTTGAAAGTTAATTACTAAGCTTTTGGATATGTTCAGAAAGTTTTTTTTAATGAAACATCCTTGGTTTATTCTGTCTTGAGAATTACAATGAGCTCAATTGCTATGTAATGAAGAAAGAAGTTATATCTTATACCAGACATTCTACATGTGTATGAAATGTGGCATTTAAGTTACAGGCAAGCAACCATCATCCAGTGGCTGAACATCAGAATGCAACCAAGAAGGAATAATATAAATTACACATACTTTAAAACAAAGTGCTCAGGAACATATGCACACACAAAAGTGTGAACTGAGTGAAAAAAATATATTACATACGAAGAACTCTCAAGACATATATATTATTAGCCCCTCCCCTATAATCAATGTACATTCTGTCACATTTGAGAAAGTGTTATCTTCACCAACGTCTGTGTGAAAAATTTGAGCTCAAAATCAAGGATGCTATGATTGGATCAACATAAGCAGTGCCATCTTCTGATAGCATACACCAGTACAGCCTACCAGCGCCTTCACTGACAATGATGCAAGATCAACAAATCTTTTTTTAATATGCAGACAAGAAGCACTTTCAACTTCAACTGCTCTCAAGGAGCGAGTACTAGTACCTTTCTTTTAACACAAAAAAAGTATGGCATATGAGATAACAAGGGTGGTAACACGAGCAACGGTGAGTTTATACAGAACTGCCACTGTAAATGTCAAACCCGCAAATCTCAGGGAACAGAACAATGAAGTTCATGAATGACGCTGGCATACACAGTATAAGAACTTCAGGGTTGGATAGAACTGTTTCAAGAACATGTCCAGTGACAGACAATGGTAGCAGAGGTAGTCTCTGAATTTTGCTACCACAGACCCAGTTAACTTGTTGAATTCCATCAAGTAATATAAAAATGAAGACAGGAAGTATATAAACATATAGAATCAGTATATAATTCTGTTATTGTGATTTGTAAAAGAGTGAAAAGTACAAACTAAGCAGAACAGTTACAGAACAAATAAGCAGTGTACTGAACACATACCTTAAAATATTCTTGTGCTAGTTCCTCCATCTCTTCTTTGTTCAAACAATCAATTTCATCTTGATACATGTGGACAACAGTGGCCCCACCATTGGCGTAAGTCTCTATCCGAATAAACCTTCCATACTTCAGCTGCTCAAGACAAGGTTGGGTATATGGTAGTGGTCTGGGAAGGGAGAAATGTTTTGTTTGGTAGTCAATTTTCAACACACCACCACGTGAACTTGAATCTGGATAGCCATGTTTCACGTATTTGTCAATGGTTTTATCCCGCCGACACTGAACTCCAATACTTGCTCGTTTGATTTTTGAACGTTTGTAACATCTTGAGCAATGACGCTTCCTGTCCGATGATGATGAGCTATGTGACCTCTCTTTTCGACAGGCCTCCTTTGTATCTGAATTTCTCCTATCCCGGGAACTGGAATCTGCTGAATTACTTTCAAGCTTCTCTCTGTGATCAGACTTAACCTTACTAGAACTGTGTCCTGACTCACTCCTCCTCCTCCTACTACTACTACTATTACTACTACTGCTATGTCTTCTGTGCGCATTCTTACTCGAAGATTCCGATTCTTTACAGTTCTCAGCATCTTTACACTTCATTTCACAATTTGTCTGTTTCAGAGAATCAACATCATTCAAATTTCTCTTATCGTTAGTGACTTCTGCACTGGACAGTGCAGTACCCACCGTTTCATCTTCCTTGGCAGTTACTGTAACAATATCTTGTGAAGATGGAACGCATTCCTTCACGACTGGATGCAAAGCCAAAGTTCTTTGAGAACTTAACTCTGTAGTTTGGGATGTAATCACAATATCAGTATTTTGAGAATTAATCCCCGAACCTGAACACAGAAAGCTGTCCCCGCTTTCCTGTACTTTATTCTCCAAGGGTTCACATTTGGCTATACCTGTTTCTTTATTGCAATCTGGTACAGTCAAAGGTGAAGAATTTATAATACCACTACAAGTAGTTCCACTCATCTTCTTACAGTCTATAAGAATATCTTGCGTCTCTGAATATGTATCATCCTTTATGACCAAAGGTGGGGTGGGATGATTTGAAATACTGCTACAATTCACAGCCATCTCAGATAAAGGATGTGGAAATTGTGTAACCACATTTGTTGCAGCTTGAACACTGTCATCAAATTCATTTTTTGCTTCAGTTTCTCCTTTTTTGGATATATCTTTTCTTCGGGTATCAGGCACATTTAAACTGGGAGAATAAGGCTGCTCATCCAAGAGCGGTGTACCAGGACTCCCTACACTTTCACTGTCTTTTTCTTTTTTTACATCCATTAGTAGAGTGTCAGGATCATCTGCATCCTTCCTTTGCAGTTTAGACAATTTCTCTTGACTAGTGTTTAACTTGTATTCAATGGCAGCTGCACCAGCAGAATTTGCATGGTCAGGCCTGTGAGTGGCTTCAAATGTCATCTTGGTCATTTCTGTAGAGTTTTCAGGATCAACCGGATCACTGAAACTGTACTCCCTTCCAGCCGCAGAACTGATGTCATCTTTAGATTCAATCACACACACTGCACTGGAAACTCTTTCATTGGTCTCCAACAACAAACCACTCAACGAACATGAAGCTATCTCTGTATTATCACACAAAGCACTAACATCTTTACCAGTTTCACTTATAACAGTACACAATGATGCTTTTGTGGTTCTGGGAGAAACATCAGATCCATAATACATAGTTCTCTCAGTGGGTGACAAATCCAACTTCACATTTCCTGCACAGGATTGTACCTTAGTATAAATGTCATCACAATGTGTAGTACTGCTTGTAGTACATTCATGGCTTGCCTCTTTTGAGAACCCACTCACAGAAATACATTCATCAGGTTCCTCCCGCTCCATACTATGAAAGTGGGCTGGTTTTGTACTGGCGACAGAGAGCTAAAATAAAACAAGACAGACGACATATCATTAATAACTTGTTCACATATAAAATTTTAAGCACACATAACAAAAACAGTATGTACGATGTTTACTACTTAAAAGTTTGATGCTCTAATAACACAGTATCTAATACCCAGGAATATGAATTTGTAAGTTTCGATGAGTAAGAATCCATCACCACACTGTTCAGGCACGCAAAAAATACAGATTCCATTTCACGTACGTGACATTAAAAAATTCAAAAACAACAGAAATGCATAACACATGAACTTAAATGGCTTCCATTTTAACCTGATGTCTTGCCCATTTATACATTTCACCTCAGGCACTTGGAAAACTTAATATATTTTATAGCTTATGAACTTCATCTGTTACTATCAGTACATCCAGTCATATAAGTCATGTCAGAAATTTTGTGAATGATTTTACTGTAATAACAAAATACAAGATAACAACACTACTGACATTCCTGAATGTTTAAACATATGCCCTCCACTCAATGTAATCACCAGCCCTGTCCACACACTTTTCCCATCTATGTGGTAAACCATCAATTGCAGCTCTGTATTCATCTGTGCTCAGATGATGTGAAGAGGCAGCGACAGCAGTGTTGATACTGTCGCTTGATTCAAATTGTTTACCCCAGAAGATGTTATTTCACACATGCAAACAACCAGTAATCAGATGGGACGACATCTAGAGAGTAGGAAGGTTATGCCACCACCTCCCAGCCCCAACATTGCGCTAGATTTTCCACATCACGATGGTGATTAGGTGTTGCACTGTCCTGGAGCAAAATGGCACCATGCTCAAACACTTCTGGTTGTTTACAGTGCAGAGCCAGCCTCACAGTAAAACTGGTCCCTAACTGCTGTACCAATTGGCAAGAGATGGTAGCGCACAAGTCCATTTCAGCTGAAGAACATGACGTGCATGACTTCCAAAGCACCCCAATTGCTCCATGTACTTTTCTTCCTCGGTGGCATTCGGGCAAGCCATTCAGCATTCTGTTGTTTCACGTGAGGGTCAAATGACTGCATCCATGACTCGTCAACTGTTAAAATGTGATCAAGGAATGCACTGCCTTAATTTCTTCAACAATGTAGATGGGTGGCGGCAAGAACACTCATGGCTGTATGGTTATCATCGAGCACATGTGGAATCCACCTTGTGTAAACTTTTCTTCTCCCCAAGCTGCTGGTGAGGATACAGTAAACACTTTATGTAGAGATTCTGACTTGTGCAGCAACTGCTATGCATGAAATACTATGTTTATGTTCAAGGACAGATTTCACTTGATGTATGTGGTGTACACCCATCGCCGATGTTGGGGCTCTACCACAATGGGCATAGTCTGTCTTTTCCCAGCCACTCGTAATGGCATTGATTCATCAGTGAACAGTTTCATATGAAGAAGCATGAGGCCCTAAGCTTTCTTTCACTAACTGGTAACATTCTAGAGCACTTTTACTCAAAGTAAAATAAAATTTTATTAATGTTCTCATGTACATCTGTGAGGAACTTCCTTGTAGTCTTTCCTGATCCAAAGCTAAAGAGCAAATCACAAAGACAGTGCACCTTTGTGACAGAAGCAACAGTGCCACTAGCACGGCAAATATGATTTTGAGTTCAGTTATATGAAGCAATGCATGGTGCTGCCACGACACACAAAATTTCCGAAATGACCCACGTACACGGCAAGAACTTTCAATGTAAACACAAATTAGCATCAAAGTCCAAGTGAAAAATAAATATCCTCTGGAATACTGGAACACTCAGCAACTGTAAATGGGGTGAAATGAAAGGAACAGAAGTGTGGCGAAAATCATCTAAAAGTGCAGTGAGGTGAAGTGAGGCAAAGTGTAATGATGTGAGGTGAAATGGAGTGGTAGGAAATTGAAATGGGGTTAAGTCAAATCAGAGGGTAGTGAAGTGTAGTTGGGTGAAGTGTAGTGAAGTTCTTGGTAACAGGGTGTCTTACATTATTAGAAGATATATAGATCATATGAAGTTTGCTGCTTATATGATTTTTCGTTTATCACATTTGTTCATGTCCTTTTGGTTCCATTTTTTTTATCATTGTATATATGGTTGTATGTTTGGTACACTTTTGTTTAATTTTGTAAATTATGTATTTTTACTGTTACGTTTATGTATTCTTATTGTTATGCGTGTTCTGTATATTCTGTTTCACTGTGTTGTTCTATGTATTGTTTGTGTGTAAATGTGTACTGTACTACTGCCACTGGGTGTCAACCCAATTGCAGTTAACAAATATATCATATCACACAACATAAAACATAGCAATACAATAGAAAACTGCTACAGAACATTCACACAACTGAACTCCAGATTATATAGCAGCAGCAGCAAAAACAACGGCGGCGGCGGTGGTAGTAGTAGTAGTGACAGAAGTGGCAATAATAATTCAGGTGGTGGTAGATTTAATAAGTTTTTAGGCGTATCAGCCGGTGAGGCTATTCATACTCTCAAATAGTAATGCTGCATATGGTACAGTCATGGTTTAAGGCAGTATACAAACTTAGAGAGAACAGTTGGGAGGAAGATGAATGGCACAAAAAATGTAATGACTCATAAAAAGTCTAAAATTTGGCCTAACTCTTTTGGGATCATTTGTCAGCCAATGTCCAACTTCAAAGACCTCCCAATACTGTTGAGATGGTTCTGACATGATTGAATCTGAATACAGCACATCTCTCTGCTGTCACTTCAAGTAGGTGCTGCTGTGATCTAGTTCGTGAAAGTTAACACCTACACATATTGATGGCTTCAGCAGCTCATACGAGTTCTTAAAGAAAGGTAGACAAGTTTCTGAACCTCTGGAGATTCTCCACAGCAGCTTTTATCAGTGCCACACAGCATTATGACATTGCCTTCCACTTGTAAACAACAGAGATACCATCATCAAGCAATACATTTGCACAGAGCCCTGACATAACAAATTATCTGAAAAGAGCAATGACAAAAAAGATTTGGAATATTGCAGAAGTGACAGTTACAGTAACAGAGATAATGAATTTGACAGTGCTATAACCGACAACGAAAATGAAGATGGAAGTACTACTGGAAAACATGGTTGGTGTGAATATCTGCAGAGTTCACCTTCGATAACTTGCTTACACTACTGCACAAGATGATCTGTACATGACACACATATTGATGCAACAACTGCTGACATTAAATTAAAGAAAATAAAAATACAATACTCTCCTTCAGGAACAGTCTAGGAGGAATTTGTGGACTGATGTAATCCTTCCTGAATTCAACACATTTCGTGGTGTCTTCCTGAAAATGGGTTTGAAGACCAAATACAGAATCCAGGTCACCAGTCAATCACACGCCATTCTTCAAAGATAACACACACCCTTCCTTCCTCCCCCCCACCCACTGCCAACACTCCAAACTAAATCCCACCAAAGATGTTGAATGCTACACACGAGTCAACCAGCTCCATATACTGACAGACGTTACTTACTCCATGGAGCAGAGTCCTTTTTGAGAAGCTAACTGGTTCTGCAGCTAGTCAAGAAATTCCCCGCACTTTATGGAACCCAAAAGTTCATCACCATATTCACAAGTACCCGCCATCTGTCCCTATCCTGAACCAACTCCATCCAGTCTCCACCCCCTCCCACTTCCCAAAGATCCATCTTAATATTATCTTCCCATCTAAGTCTGGATCTCCCCAGTGGTCTCTTTCCCTCAGGTTTCCCCACTAGAACCCTGCGCACACTTCTCCCCTCCCCCATATGCGCCACATGCCCCACCCATCTCATTCTTCTCGATTTTACCACCCTCACAATATTGGGTAAGGAGTAAATATCCCTAAGCTCCTCATTATGTAATTTTCTCCATTCCCCTGTTACCTCATCCCTCTCAGGCCCAAATACTCTCCTCAACACCCTGTTCTCAAACACCCTCAGCCTACCATCCTCCCTAAATGTCAGCGACCAAGTTTCACACCCATACAGGACAATGGGCAGAATTATAGTTCTATATATCTTGATTTTTAAATTTTTGGACAGCAACCTGGATGACAGAAGTTTCTGCACCGAATAATAGCACGCATTCCCTAACTCCAGCCTGCTCTTAATTTCTTCCTGAATAGAATTTTGATATGTTAATGTTGTTCCAAAATATTTGAACTCTTCTACCCCCTCAATGGAACTATTATCAATCTTCATACTGTGAATTCGTCCTGCGTTCTTATCTCGAGACACGGTCATGTACTTAGTTTTATGAACATTTACTTCTAGTCCAATCTCCTTAGTAGCAGCTACTAAAGCTTCTGCATTTTTCTTTACAATATCTACACTTCCAATATATTAACATCATCAGCATAAGCCAGAAGCTGGTGTGTACCATTTAGTTTCAAGCCATCCTGGTTTACCTGAACCCTCCTAATGGCATACTCCAAGGCAAAGTTGAAAAGCAATAATGATAGAGCATCTCCCTGTTTCAAACCATTCCTAATAGGAAACATGCCTACCCGGACTCTACTAAACGTTTCAGTCAGACACATTTGTATTAGCCTTACCAGTTTCTTGGGGACCCCAAACTCAATAAGAATATTATACAAGACATACTGACAGATCTTGCAGGAGAAAAGCAAATATGTGTATATATGTATATGTATCTGCCAAGTAGGCACACAGCAATAGGCAAGAGCAAGGAAGGCTTTAACGGTTGTAAAGTTTCAAAATGTTCATTCCTATAAAGCCAGCTACATGTGGACTGAGAATTTACATATGGGGAGCATACAAACAAGCTTTATTTCTAGTCATCCCATACAGGCAGTCTCAATAGGCCTAATCTCAATTTTTAGGCTGTTGTGCTCCAGCTGTGGTAAGTGATTCCCACATCTTCAATTGTCATACCACATAACACAAGCTGTAGGCAACAGTTACTGAAGACAAACACATAAAACTGGAATGCCATAATCCTGAAGAGTTCACAGACACTGCTGGCACAAAGATTGAGCGACAAGTACTAGGGAGCAGAGGCCTTTGCCTTATTTTAGAAGAGTAACAGCTGTCTGTCCCCATTCAGATGGAGAGCATCCCATTCGGTTGTACGTGTTCAGCGAGACGGGTGTCTCAACATCTGGCTGCAAATGATACAGGACGTGTGCATTTTAGAACACTCGGAAGTTCATTTACTGAGAACAATGCATACAAAATTCCATGACCCCAGTGCTGATAACAAGTCGACTTCCATCAAGGGCTTTATGTGGTAAAAGACAGGGTACAGTTTGTACAGCCTACAGCAAATACAGAAGAAGAAAGCATTAGCCACTGTTTTGTGACATCATTATGGCTACAATGATGGAAATGGAGAGAAATGAGGTGCAATACACAGTGAAGTACAATGCAGACACCCCCACATAACAGCAGAAGGCATACGGTTGGACACTGGCTACACAAACGTTACCCACAAGTTCTGTCTGCAAGGGATATCACCATTTAAAGCTGAACATTTTGAACTATATGGGGTGGAAAAAGAATGATGTATGAGCATCATCCCATCTCTGATAATGTTTCAACACACTGCAGTCCACCACAGGAGAGGAATACAAAGCACATGAGATGACAGCAGCACAACAAACTAATCCAAAATAACAATAATAATAATACAGTCTCCACAATTCAAGCCGGAAAACAGGCCACAGTCAACCAGTCTAACATCCCAGTTAGAATAAATTATGGTTTTAATGAAAAATGCCCAAACTGTAAAGGAGGCACAGATTAAGACAGTCATTGCCACAGAATAATCCAACAACCCTAAAGTTATAGTAAAAAAAAAAAAATTATTACAATTAAGGAATACAGCACTTGTATCAGGCAGCTGTACTGTTCATTTTAAGTTTGAATCTTGCACAATTACAGTAAATGTATTTGACTGTGGTCAAATCCAAACCAATCTCATTCTGAAAACTCGCAGGGCTTATTTTAAACAAAATTATGCAGTTATGTGAAAAATAATAGCTGTTAAAGGTATGATAAGAGCTGGAAAGGCTCGTTATCCTTGTACACATTAAACGAAAGATTCAGTTTGAATATTTACAATTAAAAAACACAAAAATCATGTTATGTATTTAGATAAATGCCAATCAATATAGTATATACATTTAATACTTTAATTAATATGGATAGTTAAATGCCATGATTATATGAAAGTAATGGAACAACATTCTAATTCTACTACTGTTGCAATACACCACAACAAATTAACTGTGCCCTTGTTATAGAATCAACAAAACTGTATTTGTTTGTTTTAACAACAGTAGGCACATCAAACACTTGCTGTCCGCAGGAGTCATATTCTTTGAAAATCCACCATGAATGGTGAAACCACAATATATAATGTCAACATCTGTGGAAAAAATGGGATCAGGAAGAGCAATCACACATCATACATGATATGTATATTAATGATTAACCCTTTGACGCCTAACGACCCATATAGTGGTTGTACCGCACCGCTAATCTCTAAACGTTGCATTTTATACATTTATTCAACAAATATAGGTACTGAATATTTTAAACATGGTATATACTCTCCATTTTTTTTCTCTTCAAAATGCAGTTTGTTTCATAATTCTAACATATTTGGTTCCTGTT
>Ga0123357_10009040_pt1 | contig 12531 bp, 6 predicted proteins | sample TergutEmb28metaG_FD_89873 | JGI IMG/M metagenome (GOLD analysis project Ga0123357, IMG submission 89873) | Embiratermes neotenicus P4 segment gut microbial communities from Petit-Saut dam, French Guiana - Emb289 P4 | ecosystem: Host-associated > Arthropoda: Insects > Digestive system > Gut ... | reverse complement strand
TTTTGTGTGTGTGTGTGTGTGCATTTATTATTATATCGGGCCTATTTGCTTCAACTTCTCTGCCTGGGTGTGCTGCTTGATTCCACAACACTGTGACATCTTCCTCTTCATACATTGGCTTGGGCATGTGTGTGTACCATTTTTCTGTCGTTTCAGTGCCTAAGGCTTTGTATTTTGAGTAATGCAAATGTGCCCAAGCTTTATCGTGTCTCATTAAGTAATCGTTCTTCGCCAAAATGGGGCATCCTGAGGTTACATGGTCAATAGTTTCTTCATGTTGTTTGCATAAGCGGCATTTACTCTCGGTTTCTTCCTTCAAAATTTTATTCTTAAAATAGTTTGTGCTAATTGCTTGGTCTTGAGCTGCCACTATTGTGCTTTCCGTTTCTCCCTTGATGTCGCCAGATTTTAGCCAGCGAAGTGACTGTTCAATATCCACCAGCTTTCCATCTAAGTTACATGGCAATTGTCCATGCATCCTCTTCGCTTGCCATCTTTCTTTTCTTTTCTCTGCTATGCTTTCCTTTATTTTTCTTGTTTCTCTCTTTTCTTCTGTCTTGAGGCGTCTAGCTGTCTGTAACACTGCTGAGCCGATGTTGTGTTGGTGTGTTCTGACAACCTGTGTTAGTGAGTCTTCCTTCCTGTCCACATATTCCACCAGTTTTGTAATTTCTACTGCATGGGCTGCTTCTGTCTGCATCAGGTCCCATCCTCCCTGTTTTCTGGGAACATGCAAGCAATCTACATCTGCCTTAGGTGATGCTGTCCGTGAATGGTTAGTTTGTTATTATTATTATTATTATTATGTTGCTGTTGCTTCCTGGGACAGCTCTGGATGACTGGCTTTTAATTCTTTAGAGAGGGAAAGAGGGGTAAAGGGAGTGGCCTGTACAAATTGAACTTCTCTGACTCCATTTCCGAGCAATGGCAGAATTACCCAGCGATCATATTCTACCACAGCGCCCGATTGAATGAATATTGAATTCAAGGAAAGATGTATAGCAAATAACGTGAAATATTTCTATCTAAAAGTAGTCCTTTCTGAAACAATTTATTTTCTAGCCAGGTTTTTCTTTTTTCACGCCGGTGACTGACAATTCCCGTCTTCTGGGATGTGATGCCATGTAGTCTGGTAGACAGTTACCAAAGTTGTGGGGAACGCTCAAAATATTTACCCGTCTACACGGTGTAACGTCCCAGAAGGCAGTAAAAATCGGGCCTCGCTTGATGACATTGGCAGCAGCATCGCTTTCCAGGTCGGGCTTAATGATTGTAGAGGGCGCATTATCGTCCTGGGTATGACATAAATATATTGTCCTACTACGCGTCGGAGATAGTTTATCATTGGACCTGCGCGCTGCGTCATGGCAGACCTTCGTTCCGCAACAGGTAATTGTCAAACATGTCAACTGCCTCTGACTATTCGGTAACGACATCACTTAGTTTATTTCTATAATGAAGTTACACTGATACCAGGAAGGGATTTTTAACGATGGTAGTATAGTTGCTGATCACAATGGTGCCAGTGCGGTTTATGGCATGTGCAGCCTTTGATAGTGGACACCTTGAACGGATTGTCTTGCGAAATCGTATCCTACAAAAGGCATGTAGTGATGGGCGGTCTATTTGCATAACCACGACCTGATTCCTAATCTAAAGAGCTTTAGCAAATGTATAAAGGATTTATTTAAGAATTCTGAATGGCGACATTTCAAGGGAGCATTAATGAACTAAAATGTCGTAATTGCATATTGAAAATATGCATACTACCTTTAAAGAATAAGCACAAACGTTTGCGTGTTGATGGGCCTTTCTGCCTTACAATTTGTAACACAAAAACCAAGTTGCTGATAGCAGGTGACGAGTCGACCATGTTTTGATAGCTCACAGAGTTCACATATGTAATCCATTTCTCATTTTCGGTGTAACGCTTTGATAATTTGTTTAAAACGTCACAAATGTAATTTATGTTTTGCTGAAGACTTGGAATTTTACAACTTTATTCTGTGATTAATTAACAGCTTTCATTGGGGATTGATGACCAGTTCGTTCTGTCGGGTGTTCATGTAGTCTAGCGTTCAGTTCTCGCAATGATCTCAGAATTGGGGGAAATGCGTTTCTCCTTTGTTCTGCTGAGGCTAATGAAAACATGATGTGGACAGACCGAATACCGAACCTAGGTCTATTGTCTTGGGCACTGCGCTGTATCTACACGACATTTGCATTGGTATAAATTATTGTGAAAGTACTCCATGTTCGCGTGTGAAATTGATCTTTGTAGAAATTACATGTTTGACAGAAGAGATTACCACCCAAATTCTTATCTGTGGTAAGCCAACCCGATAAAAAGGTCAATTTAAATAACCGTGACACAGTGTGTACTTAGCTGAAAACACAATTGTAGCTGCTTAAATTAGACACCACGTCATGAATACATGTGGTGGTAGTGGGGGTTGGAGGTCTAGTACAATGTATTCTTAATTTTGTCAGTAGAGGGACGACTGTAGTCGGCTTCTCGCCCCGGGCACCTAAACCTAGAAGAAATGGCCCCGTAACCCATTGGACAAAATTTGGGTGGGCATTGGAACCGTTCTGGACGTTGTGGAGAAGAGAAAACTCTTGCTCTTGGCGGGAATCGAACTCCCATCGCCCAGTCATTGAGTCAGTAGCCTAGTCACAATCCTGACTGAGGTATCCCGTCTCCTACTTACGTATTGAGATATATCACATATCCAAGGGTCTTCTGTAGCACAATGCGAAAGAACTTTCAACGTACTGTGCCTTGACCACACAAAGTGTTTGTAGGGCTAGCAGTGACGTACAGCGAGTTTTGTTGCTACGTGTAAGTGGCACTTCAAATAGCATTACCAATGATACAGGGCTAAAGTATCGAAATTGGTGTGTGGTATGTAAGATACAGTGAGGCATTTTTGAATACTTGTCTTTTGTGCTTTGGAATTAATTTGTGTTTGTTTCAAGAAAAAGAGTCATACGTATAAAACACGTGACGTATACAGAGATGTTATCTTTTTATCTGAAGTATGTAATCACTGCCGCTCTGCGTTGCCCGTCTGACGTCTGACACATCGGGTGGCATTTCACAATGCAACGTTATCACACGTGGCAACATTGTTATGAACGTGGTGGCAGCCATACCCCGAGCTGCACTAATAGCAATGTGGTCGTTTATATCACTAGGAAAAAAAAACAGTTACGTCCATTGCCCGTCTGATATCTTTACAAGGAAAAAATGCCCTTGTTATTCGCTCCTTAATGACTTTTGATCAAATCGACTGTTTGGCATAGCAGCTATGCGAAATTTGATGTGGCACAAGCACCAACACAGAGCTCCGAAATCCTGGCCGGTTTTTTTTTGGGGGGGGGGGATGATTTTTACACTTAAAAAAACTATACCGTGACCTCGCGATAATAAGCGTATCGATACTTTGCTTTCGGTATGCTAGCAGTTATGCGAATGAGCAAGGATTTAAGGCTAGATTTGTGAAATGCTGTACGTAATGTACTGTACATGACCAGACCTACGATTTGTGCATGACAACTTTTATTTGTACTGGAAATTACGAGGGTGCCGTGTGAGAGAAAACGCTTTTAGTTAAAGTAAAAAAGTATCATATTGTGGATATCTAATATTTTCCTGAAAGAATTCTTTTGCTCCCACGAATGATAAAGATCAAGGTATGACATGTATAAGAGGCATTTTCTTGGTGTTCTTACGATTATGACAAGAGTTATCTTACTCTGAAGAAATTTCTCAGAGTTAGTGAAGATAAAGGTGCTCTATATCCTATCAGTTAAGCACTGCGTCATCAACGACACAAAGGATGAGAAGTATAGCTCGCCTTTTTTAGACTTCGACACCAGACGTGAGAAGTTAGCTTCAGGCCTGGCAGCCCTGTCCCAGGCACACAGTGCTTGAGCCGTGTGATCAAGGGAAGATAAAGTAAGTGGTCCCTGTGCCCGCCAGGAAGGCATATAGGAGGAGGAAAAGTGTGCCCGATCCTCGGCGCTAGATGGTGAGTAGTCACATTGACACCCCGGCCGCTTCGCCCTCGGCAAAGAACATCTGTACCCATTGTACAGGCGGCTGGGTGGTCCCCAGCGCCGATGTAGACGATTTGGAGAAGAGAAAATCTCTTTTTCCTGCCAGGATACGGAACCCAGATCGTCCAGCCCATAGCCTAATCGCTATACCGACTTTTGTAGATATGACAGATATGTAGATATCTCCGTCCCTGCCGGAATCCTAATATTATTTTTGGCCGTCTAACAAGTAGCGCAGTCACCATAGGCACGTTTTGCAGGATTGAATCTAATAGGTGATATACGAGGCCGTATGATGAAGGTTTCCGTCTTGGATGTGAAGCCGTATAGATTGATATACTATAGGTACCAACGTTTCCTAAGTTACTGCTTCCGTTAGCCACGGCCTGTACACCAGTGTTTCTCAACCGCCGGGACACGGCCCAGTACCGGGCCCTGACACCAATTATACCGGGCCGCGAGAGGTTCTCTTGGAATTTGTCATTTTAGTTTTCTAAGCAATTTTCACGAATAAATGTTTTGTAGCGGAAATGTTCTGAGGAGAATAATATTCGTGAATGTGTCGAAAAGCTCAGACCCTGATGTTGGCCTGAGGAAACTAAAATATGCTACAAGATTTCATTAGTCCTGTGATTGATAATTAATTTAAATGTAATTTTATATTTGTCAACATGCCACGCCATATACATAAGTGTACTAATACTCTTTATGACTATGCCATAATTAATTATTAAAACTTATGTTAGATTAATGTATGCACTTTAAAAAATTGGAAAGGTATTTACGAGTAAATTTGTTGGGTCCGGGCCCTCGTCTTATGAAAAAAGAATTTACCGGGCCGCGGTCTCACAAAGGTTGAGAAACACTGCTGCACACGGCGTCTTCTTCCAGAAGACGGAAATCCTCATAATCTAATCGGTTGCAGTGTACTACGCATGATGACTGGGTAGATAAGAAATGCGTAACTTATGACACGTTGATAATGAAATCTTTCGGTACGCAGGCATTTGTTAGACTACCAAGTAAGAAGTAGGCATGTCCTGTATCAGTAGAAGGAAACTCTCGTGGTAGTTACTTTGGCTCAGGATCATGTCTAGGAAAGCTTTCCATCGCAATGATGAAGTTTGACGTTAAACCGTCTGATAATGACTCGTAGTTGAGTATTTAGTTATGCAGACGATGTTGCAGTCTGATAAATTATTTCATAACATTAATTTTAGGAATGCGTATTGTTACATCGCATTCAGCGTATCGTTCATCATATAGTCATATGCCAGAAAATCTTCTTATCGCACAAATTGTAAGTCGGAGATAAAAATAACACCTATGTTGCGGATATCAGTAATTTAAGCATAGCTTGTTATTTTGTATAAAAACAGACAAACTAAATTCAGCAGACGCATTCCATTGCGTGCCTTAAGTGTATTTTCACACGTTCAGAATGTGTGATCGTTTACGGAAATTACCATCACTTTTCTGTCTGCTGAGAACAAATCGACAGCAATGAATATTGTATTATCTGACAGCGTGTTGTCTCGTCCACTGTGTTGTGTCAAGTGTCGGCCAACCTGGAATGCAGACTCGTACATGTGATATCTTTCTGATTGCGAAGCGGAACGACAGGAAGCTGTTTCAAGTGAATGCAGTCGTGGAATGTACACATTGACCAGGGGTGGATCGCCAAAAAGCCTGCGGGGCTGCAGCCCTCCTACAACTTAAAAAAAAAAATGAAATAAGTATTTGAATAGAAGTTGTCGTTAGGAGATATGTGCCAATGGGCTACAGAATCTGAGTGTAGCGGTGAAGAAAGAAAGCTCTAATTGACCTGCCAGAAATCAAAACCCAGACGGCCGAACTCATTAATTAGAAGAACAACCAATTATCTCACAGTTCAAAACTCTCGCCATTAAACGCAAGTGTGACTCAGTATTATCCACCTCACACCCTCTCAACATGTTTCACAAGTCCTACCTTAATGTTATCTTCTTCCAAGTGCCTGCTTTCACAGTGTCCTCACTACAATGCTGTATGATTTCTTCTTCCCCCCCACCAGGCCATATGATTGGCCCTTCATGACCTCTTTCATTCCACCATCTTAACACTGAACAGATGGTAGTGATAATGGTCTACACTTGTAATTTAAAGGTATCCAATTCCAACGTCATCAGGTTAAAAGTTATCTAAACAGATTTGGTATGTTGTCCTTGGTCTGTGGCACCAAATTCAACAAATATGACTGTCTACCTCCTGCCAATTCCACGCTTTTTCACCATTCATGATCATTTTCTCATTCCATGTAGCCTACACATAAGCAACAGAATTAACTGCTAATGTAAGAATCAACCTACCAAGAACCTACCGTTCCTACTTGGCCTGTAAAGGTCACATCTTTCCCACCTTTGTAATAACATAAATTGACGATTTTCTTCATCGTTCATATGTACACTGTATTTTTTTGGGAACTTTGGTGTGAATCACTTGACCTTTACGTTCTTCCTTCATTATTCATTATTCCATTATTCACAGCAGTATGAAATTTGTGACAAAAATGTGTTCATTCTCTTCTGACCAATTACAGTTCACAAAACCTGTATTCCTGACCACACTTCCTGCACCAACCCTGACAGTATCTGTTGTCACTTCAATCCTGAACAGGCAAGATGATTTTCAAAAACAGTAATAATTTTTACAATATTCCTACTGTGCTACACTCAAAACAGTTCACAGTAAATTAACAAAATATTGTTTTTTGGTCTGTTTAATATATTGTGGTGTAGATAAAACTAGAACAGTTTCTTGGACTGTATAATAACCATGTTCTGAATTTCTTCATTCTCTGATTTTATTACACTCTACATTGTGTATGTTACTGTTGTTTCCAGATAAAATTCTATTCCTTTTGAAATTATATTATATATTTAAATGGTGTAACAAAAATCAGGAACAACTAACTGGGACCTTTCTATATTTTGTGTACATATAATTCACATATCAATAAATGCTTCCTTTTAACAAAGAATACTTAAAACTTTCATACCAAGGAAGCAAGCTAAAGTCTAACTGTTATATGATCCAAACCAAATTAATGGAGATAAACTGAAAAATGCAACATGCAAAACTAGTAGACATTTCAAAAAAAAAAAGAGAGAGAGAGAGACAGAAAATATATGAAAGGCAAAATTAAATAATTTGAAGCAAACACTAAGACCAAGAACTCTATATTCTTGTACAGAGGCATCAATGAATACAGGAAAGGATTATAATTCTACAACTAACTCAGTAAGGATAAAAAATGTTCTCTGCTTGTAGAATCCCACAGTATTTTGAATACTTGGAAAAATGGCATGACAGCTACTGAATGTGCACTTCCCACATTGATGTGGCTGAAGATACGAGTCTTCTAGAATGCCACATATGTGGCTGAGTAAACAGATCCTGGCATGTCACAGGATCCTTGATGCAGGCACTACAGTCTTTTGAAATGTCAGGAACTATTTCCCCGACAATAAAAGTAACATGTTAAGCAGACTGAAATTAATACAACTGAACCATTAGCATCTGGGCCTAATGCCTTTGAGGATGATGTTACTCTCAAGAGTTTGAAAAGACCTAAATCAGAGGGTACTGATCAAATTCAGCAGAATTGTGCCAGTCAGATATTAAGACAATAAATACATTAATTCTATTGGGAATGGGGAAGAATTTTCTCAACACTAGAATGCATCTACTATTGTACCTATGTACAAGAAAGGTGATAAAATTGATTATAATAATTATCATAACATATAAATGTTGTCAGCTGCATACATTTCTTTCAACATTATGTGGGATCATCGGTGTGGATTTTGATGTAGCAGACCAGTTACTAATCAAATAATCTGCATTTATCAGACACATATGACTGGAATCAGGCCACAATGTGTAGAAAAGCTCTTGTCAATTCCAATAAAATTGTTTTACTCAAGCCACACAGTAAACACAGAAGAGTATTTGGCACATGACAGTAACAACTCAAAATTGCATGCATGAAGAAATTAAAAAATGATTAATTACAAGGAATGCTTCCAACCTTTCAGTTCAGAATGTTTTGCCTTCCCATTTGCTAACTAGGAACTTAAACATTAAAATACACAAAGCAGTAATTGTTTCATATGGGTGTCAAGCTTTGTCTCTCCCACTAAGGGAAGAACACTGGATAAAATTGCTCAAGAATATGATGCGGAGGAAAACATTTAAATATAAGACGAAGAAAGTGACAAAGAGCTGAAGAACAGTTCTTAAAGAGGAGCATTTGTACATGTCACCAAATATTATTCATGTGCTCAAATCATGAAGGATGAGATGCGTAGGACATGTAGCGTGTATGGGATAGAAAAGAAATGCTTGCAGGATTTTGTTGGGGAAACCTGAAGGAAGAAGACTATTTAGAACAACTAAGCATAGATTAAATTTGACTTTAATGAAATAATACAGGAGGATGTGGACTGAATTCACAGCTGATAATAGAAACAAGTAATGTGGTCTTGTGAACAAGCTAATAAAATTCCTGGTTTAATAAAATGCTGGGAATTTCTTGACTAGTTGAGGGGCTATTGGCTCTTCAAGAAGGACTCTACTCTGTGGATTTGTTTATTAAATGCTTTTGTTCCAGATAATAATAAGATGAACACTGGCAGCCTTCAGAAGCAGCAGACCCATCAAACTCACCAGCCAGGCCGCACCATAATTTGTTACTACTGTGGCTTTTTATTACGGGAAAAACATTTACAGGTATATGAATTAAGGTCTCAGGTAATTGAATCATTTTTGAAGACCGAATTAAAGATAGTTTGCCATACTGACTGCTTGAAAGACTTATACTATAAGAAACCAATTCTGCAGGAAGGTAAATTCCTTATAAATACACGAAATGGATGTCAGTCTCAACACACCTGTGCCATTATTAGTTGATAGATTCTATCTAGTTGAGTAAAATGTTTCAACCTACATTAGGTCATTTCAGGCTCATAACTAACTTTAAAAAACAACACGAGGAAGACAATGTATAAATAATTTCACAGTTGCCTTACTTATGGTGTTTTTAACCCTTTAAATTCCAAATTAAATCACATCTGCCATTCGTTGACATTATTAAGAGCTCACCATATTCTCCAAGTTAGCAGGATAAGGGTTAAAGTTAGTTAAGAGTCTGTAGATGATTTAATTTGGTCAAAACATGTTGCTCAATTAGACCAATATACTCTATCACCTACTAGAGATACAGTTGTGTTGAGACCAATATTTATTTCATTTCTTCTTGTCACTGACACACGACAGGATGTCACAAGTGATTATAAAGCCCTTATAATTTGAGTTTAAGGAGAATCTTGAAGAAAGACTTCTACTGACATATTGGGCCACATAAGATATAATAATTTGCTGTTGTTGCTAATTATATATCTGTAAATGGAAAAGGAAACCCACCGTGAAGAGTCAGAGTTTAAATAAAGTATATGTTGCATGTAAACAACATTTTGATATACTGAAATAATTGTTTTTAATTTATAGATAAAAATGTATTTTCCTTGTGTGTGCAGGATACTTGAAAATTTATTGAACCATATTTACTTGCAGGCCCATATGAAACAATGTACTTCGGTAGTGGAAGGATGTCCAAACAAGTGTGGCAGTACTCTTGAACGTCGTAAAATGCAGAATCATTTGGACAATGAATGCATGAACAAAAGAAAGCCAACAAATACATCACAGTTAACAAACCATTCAAAGCCGGCATCAAATCCTCAGGCCACAACAAATTTAGAACACCATGAAACACAACATAAGGTAACCACGTAATTTTGGGAAGTGATTAAGTTCAAGTCAGAATATAATAAAAGTGGAGAAGGGCTTGACGTACGTGGAAATGGCACCTGCAGACAATAATTGCCCAGAGTCAGAAATTACTGCGCTGGTTCATACATGTCATGAAATTTAGTTTGTTGTGACAGAACTTGTGTATTCCTCATTTTGTTACTGTTCCTTGTTACGTTCACAAAATTTCATTATGTCCATTAGAAACATAATATTTAAAACTTATAAAGGATGCTATGTGTGACTGTGCCATTAACTGGCTTCAGCAATCAGTGTACTCTTACAATATCCAAAAAACGTGTTCTCATAAAAACAAAGAGAGGAAATGTACATAGAACGCAACTTTGAGGCTTATTTGTGCAAACACTGTCGCAATAGAAACGCATTAGTATTAAGTACACCGACTTAATTATTTACTGCATGGAGAAGAGTCCTTCTGGAGAAACTAATTAGTTCTTAGCTAATCAAGAAATTCCCCAATTCCCCACATTTTATGAAAACCAAAGGTTCATTACTGCATTCACAAGTGGCTGCAACTTGTCCCTGTCTTGAGCCACACTGATCCAGTCCATCAGTCCATGCCATCACAACCCACTTCCTGCAAATCCATCTTAATATTATCCTCCCATCTATGCCTAGGGTTTCCAAGTGGCCTCTTTCCCTCAGGTTCCCCACAACTCTTCCCATATGTGCTACATGAACCGCCCACCTCCTTCTTCTCAATTTGCTCACCCAAACACTACTGGGTGATGAGTGCAGATTATTAAGCTCCTCATTATGTAGTTTTCTCCATTGCCCTGTTCCCTTGTCCCTCTTAGGCCCAAATATTCTCCTCAACACCCTATTCTCAACACCCTTACCCTACTTTTTTCCCGCAATGTCAGTCACCAAGTTTCACCCCATACAATACAATAGGCAAAATTATAGTTCTGTATATCTTTATCTTTAAATTTTTGGATAGCTAATTGAAAGACAAAAGATTCTGCAGCGAATGACAGCCAGCATTCCATGACTTCAATCTGCTCTTAATTTCTTCATGAATAGAATTTTGATTTGTTAAGGCTGTTCCCAAATATTTGAATCTTTCACCCTTTCAAAGGAGCTATTATCAGTCTTCATATTATGACTTCATCCTGCATTCTGATCTCAAGATATGACCATGCACTTAGTTTTATCAGCATTCACTTCTAGACCAATCTCCTTACTACCGACTAACAAAGCTTCTGTGTTTTTTTTAATAGTATGTACACTTTCGCCAAATACATTATCATCATCAGCATCAACCAGAAGCTGATGTATACCATTAATTTCAAGCCATCCTGGTTTACCTGAGCCCTCCTAATGGCATACACTAAAGCAAAATTGAAAATCAATGGTGACATATCATCTCCTTGTGTCAAACCATTCCTAATAGGAAACCCATGAATATTATGAAAATAAGGAAGACAGAAGAATATAAACCTTAAGAGGATGACTTTAATTATCAACCAACAAATGCACTTACATATGCTTCAATTAAAAACACTAAAACACTTAAACATTTAAAATTGGTCCAACATGTTTCGATCCTTTAGATCATCCTCAGGGAACTATGTTTTTCCTTGTTAAAGTTATACTAAAAACGTTAACAATTTAATTAGTTTCTGTAAACGGGGTACTGTGGCAGCATGTCTGTGAAATAAATTATACTTATTAGGTATATTGTCAAAATATTTGAGTGGGATGCATGAATAATGCATTAATAGGAGTTATTTTCTCTATATACAAATATTTAGGCTATATGGATTATAAGGCAGTTGCTTACCATGTTGTGTGAATGTACGCTGTTGAGAGTGCAGCTGGCTAGGTTGTGTGTCGTGTGCTATGTAATGAGGGACTGTCTGTGGGTTATGTGGAAAGATTCTTGTTGTATTTGCGAGTTCATAGAGGGGGTTGGTGCCATTGACCTGTTGTTCTGTGATCAGTACTTTATGTTGGTGGAATATTTGCATGTAAAAGGTCTCCCAACAGTTCATATGTGTGCCTTTACGGCATGTCTTTAATAATTGTAATATATCCTCCATTGTTTCCTATTCGTGTCTATTTTGTAAGTTGTGCATTGCATAGGCAGATAGTGGATTGTTGGTTCTTAAATACCTTATATATTCCTCGTGTCTTATGTCTATAGATCTACCGGACTGTCCAACATATACATTATTACATGTGTTACATTTGAGTTTATAAATTCCACTTGGATTTTTACTAGTCTGCTTTTTAGATAATTGTTGTAGGGTGTTGGTTGCTCTGAATGCTATGTTCAGGTCAGAATGTTTAAACAGATTAGTGATCTGTCTTATCATTGGACTGTAGTAAGTAAAGGTTGCCCATCTTTTTTGTTGTTATGTGGAATTGTTGAGGAGTGTTGTTGGCGCTTCTTAGCTGTCAAGGCTGATTCACTGATACATTATTTTAACCCTGTTAATAGTATATGATACTGATAACAACACACATCATAATTGTAATTATTTTAACCCTGTTAATAGTGTGTGATACTAGTAACAACTCACACAACTTAAATATAATTGTTCTGATGTTATAATTGTTAATAACTATATCACCATTATATTATAATTATATTTA
>Ga0123357_10009039_pt1 | contig 12531 bp, 8 predicted proteins | sample TergutEmb28metaG_FD_89873 | JGI IMG/M metagenome (GOLD analysis project Ga0123357, IMG submission 89873) | Embiratermes neotenicus P4 segment gut microbial communities from Petit-Saut dam, French Guiana - Emb289 P4 | ecosystem: Host-associated > Arthropoda: Insects > Digestive system > Gut ... | reverse complement strand
TTCATGGGTGGTATCTGGTTTGGTGTGTGTTGGCGTTCCGTTTCAGTGTGGCTATGGCGGTGTGGTGTCTTTATGCAGTCTGAAGCACTAGTGCTTCAGACTGCATAAAGACACCACACCGCCGAAACATGTTGAGCAATGAATGAGTATTAAATAATAAAATAAGTGGCATCAAGTTGGTTTTTCTCTTTACGCAATCTGAATTTTTAGTTTGTCCAAGGGTGTGAACTATACTTAAAAATAACTATGGATTTTGATAGCATCCCCAGAGCTAAGTCAGTTGTTGCTCCTACTTCTCTTATCAGACCCATGGACATTTCTGTTAATTGGATTACAGATGTTACTAGTTATCAGCCATTACACCTTTTCCTCTTGGTTTGTGCCACCAGACATTAAACATACAGTTTAAAAACTCTGTGACAACTGCTGCATAGAAGCTCACTGGTGGACACATTAACAATCTGGTTCAAGTTTTGTTCACAATTATTTCAACTCACTCTGGCTCATAGTCTTAACTAAGTTATTTAATATCGCTCACTTCCATACCTACATGATGTGGTGACATAGTAATTCATTTTATGAAGGAATAAAGGGTACAGGAAATAATTTATTGGTTTGTTATTGATGTACAAGAGGCTGAAAATGTTCTGACATGTCAAAGTTTCAAATAGTGAACCTATGAACGCAGAATATGTTTAACATAATAAATTATTTGGTCTACCTCATATTGTTTCAGACTCCTTTGTTTTGGAAATACAGTGATTTGTGTCAAAACTGCACAGACACATTCAACACAGTAACCACTCAACATCCAGGAATGTGAATCTACAAGAAGGTTCACTGGAAAGAGATGCAGTAGCACACGATTGGTGATTTGAAGATGGCAGGCAGATATACCAGAAGCCTGGCAGCATTACCATTTAACAAGATGGCCATTATTGTTTCCAAATTCTCAATCATTTTCCTAGCAGGAAGTTGATTTCTTCTTAAATCTACACAATCTGACCAAGCACCAATAATCATTTTCACTAATTATGGATTAGCTCAATCACTCACTTCAGCACAATATGCCTGTGGCAAGTATGATTAGAATACATGTCAAATGCAATTATCTCTACTGGAATTTGATGTGGTTCATTTATTATCCAAGCCCATGATTTTGGGTGATTTATTCATCCACCATTCCCAGAAAGAAGTCTGCTCTCGGAAAGGAGCAAATAAATTTCTGTATTTCCCCACACAGTACATTTTATTTTTGCTATGAACCAATGCTGTGACACAAACATGTTCAGTAACAGTAGGAGGACAGACTGACAGCCCTTCATTATTATGATTTGGATAATCTGCATTCTGTAAACCTGTATGGCAATCCAGACAATTCCCACAGGTGATTAGCACCTGTTCAAGCTCTTTAAGGCAAATTAACAGGAGGATGGAGAAAACTGCATGAGGAAGAGCTTCACAATTGGTATGCCTCACTCAATATTATTTAGGTGAACAAATCAAGGATGATCAGATGGGCAGGGCATGTGGCAAGAATGGGGCAGACAAGAAATACATACAGGATTTTGGTAGGGAAACCTGAAAGAAAAAGAATACTTCAAAGAGCCAGGCATATATGGAAGATACAATCAGAAGAAACAGATCTGAAGGCAAGATTGGTTTCACATCAATCAAAACAGGAACAAGTGGCAAGCTCCTTTCAACATGGTGAAAAACCTTCAGATTCCATAAAATGTGAGGAATTTGACTAGCCGTGGAACTACTAGCTTTTGTAGGACTCTGCTCCATGAAGACCATCAGTCAATTGGGCACCTGTTTGGCCTCACGATCAGCCACTTGGCCAGTCGGTCAGTCTGTCAGCCAGCCAGTCAGTTGGTCAGTTAGGTAGGTAGGTGGATGGTGGGTAGGTAAGTAGGTAGGTAGGTGGATGGTAGGTAGATAGGTGGATGGTAGATATGTAGGTAGGTAGGTATGTGGGTAGGTAGGCAGGTAGGTGGGTGGGTGGGTAGGTAGGTAGGCAGGTAGGTGGATGGGAGAGAGGGAGGTAGGAAGAGTAGAATTTCTTTAATCTGGCAACCATGGGAGGGGACAGGTGCTGGATTATCAGACAGTACCTATATTGTACTAAATTCTTACAGGTAATTTTTTAAACTTTACTCTGAACATCCCATTGTGATAATACATTAAGTAAATTGAAGTAATCCCCCCCCCCCACAGGTATCTCCACCTTGACAAAGGCACAAGCCAGGTAAGGGGGCTTGAGAGTCTCAATGATCTAAGAGGCTAGGCTGGTAGAAGCTTAGCTTCTGGTAGGGTCACACTAGCCAGATAGGCTCTAGTTGAGAGACCAGACTAAGAGAGATACCCTGTTCCTCCAGGTTGTGGGTTGGGCACAGGGCTGACAACTATGTCCTGGAAAAATTAACAGCTGCAAAGAACTCGGTGATGGAAGCCGTACTGCCCTTATGGAAATGAATTAGACTACGTAACAAGGACGTGCTATTTGGAATGTGGAATGAGCGCAATCTTCTGCAAGCTGGCAATATATGAATATCGTAGTGGAGGAAGCTGAAAGATACAAGATGGATCTAGTAGCCCTCCAAGAAATATGATAGAGAGATAACGGCTCAATTAGGAAATCGAAATTCACTCCGTACCACACCGGAGATGATGTCAAACAGGGCTATCGAGGAGTAGGTTTCATTGTCTCCAAGAAAGCAAGCAGGTCAGTATTAGGATTCTCACCCATCTGTGACAGAATATGTACTCTACAAATAAAAGGCAAATTTCAGAACATCACATCCGTTAATGTACATGTGCCCGCAGAAGACGCTGAGGATGAAACAATTGATGAGTTTTATGAAACATTACAAGTTGTATGTGACAAAATACCAAAACATGATGCTATCATAACACTAGGTGACTTCAATGCCAATCTCGGCAAGGAACAATTATATAAAGACATTATTGGAAGACACAGTCTACATGAAGTCAAGAACAGTAATGGTCTTAGATTAGTGCAATATGCCACTATTAATAAGTTCAAAGTTTTAAGCACATGGTTTCCAAGAAAAGACATCCACAAAGGAACGTGGAAAATACCTGGTACCAATGATACTATCCAAAATGACCACATACTAGTGTCTAAGAGGTGGGCCTCAGATATCGAAAACGTTCGAACATACAGAGGATAACTCAGATTCTGATCACTTTTTGGTTGGAGCCAGACTTAAACAGAAAATAGTCCTTATGACAAGAAATAGAATTGAAAATTGTAAAAGATGGAATGTAGAAAGACTTAACAAAACAGATGTTGAATGCTGTTATCAACAAGAAATTCAACAGAAACTTAAAGGAAACCACCAACCAGTGATAGATAGGAAGAATGGACGTGTATATAGGAGACATTAATTACATCAGCGTAAGACATAATAGGAGAAAAACAACACGAAAGAAACGAATAATGGTATGATCAAGAGTGTCGAGAAATAATAGAAGTAAAGCGAGAAGCCAGATTAAAGTGTATCCAACATAGTACAAGAGCCAATCAAGAAGATTATAATAGGAAAAGGATAGCAGATGCCAGAGTATGTAGTAGAAAGAAAATGGAGCTACTAAAGACTAAAGTTGATGAAATTGTAGAACATCATACTAAGAATGAAAGCAAGAAATATTACAAAAGAATTCAAGAAATAACACAGGAATTTAAACCAAGAGTAAATGCATGTAGAGATGCTGGTGGCAGAATATTAATAGAAACAGAGAATATTCAGCGAAGATGGAAAGAACATTTTGAAAGTGTATTGGCAGGTAATCTAAACAACACAGACTGCATGACATTCTACACCGTAGAAAATGAAGACATACAACCAAGCTATGAGGAAGTGACATGTCATTAAATGCCTAAAAAATCATAAGGCACCAGGAATAGACCAAATGATAGCAGAACTTCTAAAAAAAGGAGACAGTCTATGGAGAAGAATCCACCATCTTATTAAACTGATATGGACACGGCATAAAATGCCGGAAGAATAGTCTATGGGAATTATACAACCCATATACAAGGATAAATTAGTGTGCTCCAATTATAGAGCTATAAAACTACTCAACGTTCCTTACAAAATATTATCAGGTATTTTATACAACAGATTAACAGAATACGCAGAAGAAATATTAGGAGAATATCAAAGCCGATACCGTGTAAATCGTTCAACCATTGACCACATCTTTACCATAAGACAAACACAAGAAAAAGTGTATGAGTACAACATACATCTACATAATCTGTTCACAGATTTTAAAAAAGCCTTTGAATGTGTTAACAGAAGCAGAATGTCAAATGATCTTCTGATACTGGGTATACCGAAGAAGTTAGTTCAACTCATAGGTGTGACTGTGGCTCGTTCCAAGGCAACCATAACAGTTGATAATCAGTATACATCCATGTTTCCCATCAATAATGGTGCGAGGCAAGGGCATGCATTGTCCTCTATTTTATTTGATCTAGTCTTAGAAGCCATACTTCAGAAGATGAACATTACTGGTCATATAGGAACAAAAAGCACACAAATACTTGCGTACGCTGATGATGTGGCAATAATGAGTAGAAGTGAAAATGCATTTAAAGATACCTTATTTAATACAGAAAAAGAAGCCAGAGGAAGGGGTCTCCTAGTCAATGAAAATAAAACCAAATACATGCATGTAGCAAAAGCAGTGCTTAATGATGAACACCTGTGATGTGGAAAGCATAAATTTGAGCATGTTAAAGAATTCTCTTACCTAGGCTCACAAATGAACCAAACTAACTCCATCAGTAGCGAAATCCAAGCCAGGATTCTCAGTGGAAATTGATGTTATTATGCATATGGGAAATTAAATTTAAAAAATATACAAAAGTTTAATAAGACCTGTAGTGACCTACGGATGTGAAGCTTGGACATTAACAAGTTGAGATGAACAACATCTCAGAATATTTGAGTGCAAAATATTGAGGAAAATCTTCGGCCCATTGCAAAATGAAGATGGATAATGGAGAATCAGGATGAATTAATTCAAAACTCAGATATAGTGAGATTTATAAAAAGTAAAAGAAGAGCCTGGCTGGGTCACGTGTTGCAGATGGATGACAAGAGAACACCTAAGAAAATTTTAGAGTGGGAACCTACAGGTACAAGAATTAGAGGAAGACCAAGGAAGAGATGGATCGTAGGGAAGAAGATATGCAAATAACAGGAATAAAATGGTGGAGAAAGCAATGTAAGGAAAGAGCAGAATGGAAGAGAATCACTGAGGCTAAAACCCATAGAGGTCTGTAATGCCAGTAAAAGAAGAAGAACAAATAGAAGTAATCTTTAAGACATACCACCAACTTTTTATTGTTATCAGATATCTAGTGTACTTTATGATGTATTACAGCCAATATGGCCATATTCAGGTAATACACACTATGTGTGAAATGCTTCGGAGGAAATTGTCATTGTTGATAATTTCCTCCCAAGTATTTCGTGCATAGTGTGTACTACTTGAAGATGGCCAAGCTGGCCAAAATATGTCATAAAGTACACTAAATCTGTGACAAAAATAAAAATGTTTTTGTTGTGACTGATGGATTACTTCAATTCATTTCAGGTACTTTTTGTTACTTCTCCTATACTTGGTTGCACAAATAATCAGAGAAAGTGCATTTGTCAGTTATTTTCACATCATCATAAGACTTGGTACTTTCAATCATCAGTGGACCAGTCAAAGGTTTTCCTTCAGAACTCACTGCTGTTAACCACCTATATAACACCTTGTCCAATGGCATTAATTTCGGATCTTTCAGTGCCTGTCTCTTCAAAAAGCTCTTCACAATTTCACTTGATGCCACAAACAATTGTAGTTGGTCCTTCTTTGTCTTTATATCACAGTCAGTTGATAATCGCATGTTTTATGAAGCCATAATCACAATACAGCTTTTGTCATTTTCAAGCATCCTTAATGATTTCAAGTTTTTGAAGTATTAAAGTTACATGTTTCCTCTGGCCAGCAGTGCCACTTTAGTTTATTTTTGGATCTGGTGAAACCCTTATAACAGCTTGAAGAGCTGAATATTGTCCAGATAACCAAAGACAAAGTCACAGAATCAGCATGCATGCCGGAAGTTACCAATGGTGAAACGTCTGGTCTTGGGATTTTTTTCATTGAGTGCCAAACTATCAAGATTGCTGGCTTATAAACAGCCAGATTACAGGTAGTCAAAAGCAGTATATTGGGTATGTAAATCCATAATCTCAAGAGTGACATGCAATTTAGCCCAAAACGTTCACAACTCACAACAACAATGTAAGCCTTCAAATCAAGTTCCAGGATGCCTAAACACTATCCAAAACAGTGTTCTGTGCACTGCTTTGTTAGCTGATTTTTATGAATTGTTAAGAAAAGTAGCTTTATAATTATAATAATAATAATATTTATTTATTTACTGCAATTGGGTTGTTACCCGGTGGAAGTGCTACCCGGTGGCAGTATGTGGTTGGAAATCAACAGTACATCAACTGATAGATAGATTTCAGTCGGCTCTTCCTTAGAAAAGAAGCAAGAGCAAATACGTGTTCTTCCCAAAGAAACATTACATTATAATGCAGCACACTGAGAAGTAAAGTTTTGTAACTGTTTTTGTTAAGCACTGCAAAACAGCAAAGTGGATCCATTACTAGTCACTTCACTCATGAGACAACAACTGCCTTAACTACTATTGCCCTAGATCTAACCTCTCCAATTGAAAACACTGTCTTCTCACACAGTGCAGCTTGATGCATGCTAGGTGTGCAAAACTCTTGGGGAATGTAAAGACAAGAAACATACAATATCTGCTGGTGACACCTGTCTCTATTTGCTTCTGAAGTATCAAAAAATTTTTAAACTGTTTTTAATTTTTGTTTTATCATTCAAGTTTGTTTTTATTGCTGCCTGTCTCAATGTCTGGGAAATGGAACACATTAAAACATCCACAAACATCACTTACTATTGTACTCAAGCATGAGATTTTGAAGTCACACAACTCGGTTATGAAGGTGCACAAGCTTGCTAATAAATTCCATTTGTTACACTGAACTGTAGGCATAATTTTGAAAGGAGAAGAATCAAATTTAATGGAAGTGAACAGCAGTAGGTTATTGCAAACAACACTAATTAGAAATCTTGGGTCCCTTGTTTCTGAGAAGGAAAAATGGATATGCCATTCATAAAAGTACTTATTGGGAAAAAAAAAGCCTCACTTATGACAGAATCCCAGGAACCAATTAAGTTAAAGGTACGGGCTGCCTGTACTTAAACAGACACGTAAGGACTCAAAATAACGTATACTGGTTGGCAGATACTCCCAGGCTAACACACCATGTGCCACTACATGATATAAAAGATGGAGTATGGTGTGCTATCACTGAGACAATAATTGGAACCAGTTTCTTTTTGAGTATAATAAATTCAGAAACATACAGCAGGCAAATTCTCACACCATTTACTGAAAATTTAAATGATGAGGAAAAAGAACACAGGTTCCTCTGGAAAATTGTGCAACCATCCACATTGCCTACAATTCAAGTTTCAAAATTAATGGCAACAGTAAGGCTGTGCAGCACTCCCGGAAGTATTGTGAATAAGCACATGCTGGTTGTAAATAGTGACTCTTGTTGCACATGTCTGTCTGTGTGAATCTGCAATATGTTTGAAGTGTCATTTACTAATTTCAATCATCATATGTCACTCAAAGATGGCCTAAAAACTGTTCAGGAAGCATGATCTATGCTGCTTCATGAAAATTCAAGTGCACATGGAAGAAATACACAACAAAGTCACAAAGGATTATGGGAACCTTGCAGGGAAAAAGCTCTGCTATTGTGCATGATTTCAGGCTTTTGCTGCAGTGTAAAAGAGATCTTTGCTCCTCTTGGATATTACGCAGTACAGACTGGTAGGTAGCTACCAACATTTCTGAACAACCTGTATGTTCCACCTTCAAAGTTCAAGCACTCCAAGAAAAAATTTCTTCTTAGACTGTTCAATCCTACTATACTACTGCAGCACTATCCAACCACTTAACAAATATACAAAACCTCAACCCTTCATTAAAAAAAAAACAAACGCTATGCTGCGTCACACAGCATATTTATCTAAAAACAATATACTGTATCATTATGCCCTACAGCATCACACACACCTGTTCTATAAGCTGTCGTATGAGGCTCTCCCGAGTTTTCTTTGCTGCTGCTGCCTGTTGCAGATAGGTTGCTGGGATAAGTCGCTCGGCTAAGGTAAAACTGTGACTGTTCATTTTCCAGTGTCAACCTAGACTGCTAACGAACGCTCAATCACTCCAATGTCACCATTTCTGAAATGAAATTAGGAGGCCCACGTAAATGTCTTCCATTCTTACGAGTGACTGTATATTACTCATTAAAGCCTTAAATCACTTCTCTTTCCAGTACAAAGTACCTGACGTTTACATGTTTGTAAAACTTTTCATATATAAGTATCTAAACAACGAAATTCCCCTCTTGCCTTGACAAGACAACCAAATTACTACTTACCGGCAATGCCGCGTTAATGCGCCTTGCTGTCTTATCTGATTACATGAAACACAGCGAAACCTTAAAGAAAGTAGACACTTTGAGCATTAAATTCCATGAATGAAAAATCATCTTGTGTAATTAGGTTTTTACAGAGAAAATCATGCAATGTCAAAAAATTACCGTACATTTCATTTTCCCATCCCTACCATGACACAGTATACGCCTGTGTGACCTTCAGCTGTTTCCGTGAATTCAAAACTCGGATTGCAGGAGCCGCTAGTCGCGGGACCTCCGGGAGCATTGAGCTCCGTGACCAACTGGACGTAACACGGGTTACAGATAACTATCATGAATAGATGGGTATCTCCGTGGACCGCCATTTACGAAATTGGCTTGCAGACTGGCCGTTTTATGTTTGAGTTGCAGACATCGGTCCGTCGTTATAAATAACAGAACTACGTAGCATGACAGCCTTCTACCATACAATCCCACAGCACCCCTCCCACCCGTGACCCGTTCCAGGAAGTCAATCAGATTCATTTGAAATAGAATGCATCTCCTACCCTTTTCACAAGAAGTGAAAAACGCGAAATACGTACTACACTTCAAATTGTCCGCAATAACGTCTCTCCTCTTTCCATAACAACATAACTTAAAAACAATTAAAAACAAAAAAATTAACACAAAAAATAAAATATATTACTTGACTGCACACATACGCAACAGCAGGATCATTGGTAACATTTGAATATGAGATTTCACCGATGAGGAAAATCACTAATATATTTGCACATACCAATTTGTGTTTCCCATTCGGTTCACCAAATACACTATGTAACCGTATAAAAATGCAAACCAAAAACATAAAACAATAACTATCTACTGGCATTTCTAGTCTAAACTGTTTGTTAGACTGGTCTTCACCTCAGAATAAAATTTTCGTAACATCAGACATATATCAAGACAAATAATTCATACTTGGATACACCCTTCACGCTTATAACAAAAAACACGTGTTCGAACCACCTTGCAGCTATTGAAAGCAGGCAATTAGGATGGCGTATGACCTGCCAGATTTGGAGCAAGTAGCGGTGACCAGGCCGAACTTTTAACGAAAGCAACTACTTTCCTTTTCGAATTTGTGTGTAGGTTTTCGCAGGCATAGGAAAACACGGGAAACCATTTTTTTTGCACAAAGTGATTGCATAGCTACTGTGTCGTATACTAGTGCGAAGTTTTGTTGAGGCTATTATTTTTAACAAATACAGTCTGCAGTCTTCTTTAACCCAGCGTCCTTCTGATTGTAGATTGGTACTGGCATCCAGTCTGGTCCATATTAATTGTGTAATCTGTATGAAATTGTGGATTATCGTCTTGACTTTTTTTCGAAATTTTTGCGGTTTCCAACATTTCTTTTGCAGCGTCTTTGTCACTGACATACTTCGTAATTTTTCTCTGACGTATTTTGCTACAGCCCACTGTTTGCTCGAAAGAACCTGGAATTCTGAAAATGTGAATTGGAGTGCAGTTTTCTTGGTCCACCAGAGCGTTTATAAATTTTTATTAAACAATTTGAAACAGCAACAGGATTAAGAAAACTATGTTACAAAATTGCTGTGACCTGTTAGTTCCTAAATATTATGAAAATATAAATAAATTGTATGATATTCTTAATATATGTTTTCTTTAGAGCGTGTAATCTTACGGCAAAATTGCATTGAAATAACATGTAGGTAAATGCATGGAATAGTAATAATAGCTAAAAATAAAGTTTTACTTAGAAACATATATATATATATATATGTGTGTGTGTGTGTGTGTGTGTGTGTGTGTAAGAGCGAAAAGACACCTTCGGACTACAAATCATGCGACTTAAGTCCTTGGCAGCCAAGGCTTGTAAACAAGATCGACGGATTAGTTGTGATAATGTAGATACAAAATTTCCCTGTCAGTTTAATTGGAATTTCTAAAATTTGGGTCGCACTGCTTGGTCATTTTGCTTTACGACAAGGGTTCTTTTTATCCTTGCAGTTTTTAAAAGAATCGGCGAGAACTCAATTTTCAGATGAATTCCTTGAACGATTGCTCATTTACAACTCTTTACAAACGGAATACAAAATGCACTGAAACACATCTATTTCTTGCAAGCATGTTGTTATCGGGTGTTACTGCAGTCCATTATGTTATTATTCGTAAACACAAATCCAGATGTTGGTGGAAGCCACCTAAGATTTGATGATCAGATTTGTACAGTGTAACTTCGATTCTTTGCCATCTATAGGATAATATGTAATATGTAGCAATAGGACGAGTTACGCACGCGCCAACACGCAAGCAGAGTGCATAGAGGTCGCTACTAGGACGTATACGCAGTGTCCCCCGGGGTCCACGGATGCTATAAACGTATGCAATCGTGTTTCGTAGAACAGAAAGTATCCGTGGAATGGACAGTACCTACTACTCTGATCCATGGTACCTACCACGGATCATCTAATACATTCAGTATGGTGAAATATGGTGTCGTTAGGAGTGCCGTTGACCTTACGATTCGGGCGATTAATAGCTGAAACTGTAGTAAATACAGGAAAATACGAAACTAACAGGTTCGTAAAACGTTGCATTTAAAGCTGTAGCACATGCATTCCAACTTTTGGTGAGAAATGCTTGTATGACATTGCAAATTTAATACGGTGATTGACTTCGCCACCAAATTTAAAACACCGATGTATTTTAATGGACTGTTTTAACAAATGTAAGTTTTGTGCGGACAAATTAATGCGCTCCCTGATGATGGTGTAACTGTAACACCGAAATATACCGGAGCTGTTTTAATGTAAATTTTAATATTGTTTTTGTAAGACACCTCACCAGTGCATCAGTTGGATAAATAAAACTTTGATAATATCAAGTTGCACGGTACGAATGTGAAAATTAAAACTTGATCATTCAGCACTGTTTGCTGTCAAATATACGAAGTACGAGTAATCTCTGTAAGGGACATATAAAGGTGGAGATTTCTTAACGAGATATGAAAGAAACTTCCGTCTTATGTGTTTGGGCTGTATGATGCAATGATTGGTTATGTATATTGAAATCCACATAGTTCAATGGAATTTGTTTCTAAGCAGAGTCAGAATAAAACGTTGTATGTTATAACTTATTAGTATCTGACATTTTAGATGTTGATGTACAAATAACACGTAGGGCTCATCACTCACATCTCGGTGAAGGAGTTGTGTTCATACTTTGTCCAGCGTTGTTCCGAAAACACTCACAGGAAAATGAACGACTAGCCAATTTCAAGTATCCTAGAAAATGAAAATGTTATGATTAATAGACTTTTGAATACGTGTGCGTTCTCAAAAGATGAATATGAAATCATATTAAATTAATACAAGATGCAGACTTAATTTGGTATTATCAGAATTTTTTTACATCATAAACCGCGTATTTCAGTTTCGGCATGCTTAGCTGTTCGTTCATAAATTAAATATAACCATGTAGAAAAGTTGCTATTTACCTGGTCTCAGAACTAACAATCATCAATGCAGATCATAAACATTTTTGTGGTTGCATTATATTGGGTAAGTAAATATTTCATTTCTTTATCAGATGAAATATTGACTAACATTATGGTTTGTGCTATACTTAAACATTTGTTATCACCTCACTTTGCTGCAAAGAATTCTGTTAAATCATATAGCCAAAGTAGAATGAGATATGGACTCTGACTAATGGACAGCTGTCTCTGTTGCCACAGCTTAGCCTTACTGCATAAGTAATGCACTGTTTTCTCATGTGCGAGGCATAACTGTTGCACATTAAAGGTTATGTAATTACCAGGTCTACCCAAATTCAAGATGGCTCCAATCTAAGATGAACACCCCCCCCCCCCCCCCCCTCTCCCACCCGACTGAGAGAGAAATAGTACAAATCAAAAAAGGCGGACAATCCAAATACAACAGGAATTAGA
>Ga0123357_10009038_pt1 | contig 12532 bp, 6 predicted proteins | sample TergutEmb28metaG_FD_89873 | JGI IMG/M metagenome (GOLD analysis project Ga0123357, IMG submission 89873) | Embiratermes neotenicus P4 segment gut microbial communities from Petit-Saut dam, French Guiana - Emb289 P4 | ecosystem: Host-associated > Arthropoda: Insects > Digestive system > Gut ... | reverse complement strand
CTTGCTTTATTATTTCATTATTTAATGCTCAACATGTTTCGGATGTTAATACATCCATCCTCAGGAGCTTGCGACTTATTTGTTGAGTTATTTCATGGGTTGCATTGCTCTGGTTCGATGTGTATTGGTGTTACGTTGTGGTTTGGCTGTGGTGGTGTGGTATCCGTATGCAGGCTGAAGCCTGAACACACATCGAACCAGAGCAATACAACCCATGAAATAACTGAACAAATAAGTCGCAAGCTCCTGAGGATGGATGTATTAACATCAGAAACATTTTGAGCATTAAATAATGAAATAATAAAACAAGTGATATCAAGCTGGTCTCTCTTTATTCAACTACACAGACAACATATCCACTCTGCAAGGTCCACACACTTCCAGCAGCTGTCAATAAAACTTCCCTCTAATAATCCTTTTCATTCTAACAAATAAGAAATAAAATTCAGTGAAAAATATCACGTAACCTTTTAAAATTCAATGACTGCTGTAAGATACACAACTTTTAACCAAAGAAGAACCGAATTTTGTACACTGAGCTTATCTGTGTATGTCGCATTGTACTCAAACAATTATCGTTTCCCTCAACAGAGTTCAGCAATTCTCCTGTACAACAACAAACAAGAGTGAGCAGCTGTATGAAAGGCAGTTCATGGTGTCACAGTCCAACCGTCAATCTTCTTCGCGAGTCACAATCAGGAAACAGAATTATAAAAATGAGTTTTTAACTATTCGGATTGAGATATGTTTTCGAAATCCGGGCTTTAACTTTAAGTGTGCGATAGACACTTCATTGCGGCATTTATTTCACTACTTTAGAGGACACTTCTCAAAACAGAACTGCCTAACATCGGGGGGGAATCATGCCACAGCTTGAAAACCACTTACATGCGGAACGTTGATCAAACAGCGGACACGTCATTTTGAAGTCTGGACGAAGACAGAAAACTGTAAGTTTTCCAATAATTCGGAGAGTACTATGCTTTCATTGCCGATCCAAGTGGCCGCGCCGTCTAAGTGGTGGATCTGCACCCGCTGACGTGTTCGTTAGCTTTTAAACTGGCAATATGAATTTATTGATTATGTTGGCTACCATGTATGAACATGAAGGCTGCACAGCTGAACCCCAAAATCCCAACTCTCGGTAAACTGATAATTTTCTTTCAGGATTTTTTTCTCTAGAACCTCCGCAAACTTCTTTTCAGCGCGCTGCGCTTTGCTGAAGTGCCAAAGTCACGTATTCTAAGTTTAAGAGCCAATTCTTATTATTCCACCAATGACTGTTAAGTGTGAGAGCTGGCATTCGTTTAAACTCCTGACAATCGAGTCCATAAGCAAACGCTTGGAAAAGGCACAATTACAATAACTGGGAACAAGACAAAACAGCTTTAGTTTATGAAAGGCTGGCCTACATGGCGCACATCATAGTGAGTGGAGGTAATTCAGCCCAAAACCATGTGGGGCTGAAATATCAGAAGAAAAAGAGGAGAAAGAAGTCGGAGCTAGTGGCAGTGTCGATAAATAAACCGTAAACAATAAAGAGAACGGAATGGAATGGCCCCACGCAAAATTCGACTAGATACTTTTTTTCAGGACGACATCTCCCTGAGACAAAATGCTGTACAACGAATCTGTTCACATTTTCCTACATTCTTCACCGGTGATTAGGTCGAGCTGAAACATTATGGATGTTCTGCAGAAAAGGACACAGGGTATTCTTCCCTGAGCTCTGCGATATTACTGTCAGTAGAACATTACGTGACAACGAATCTGTACTCTGCGGCATGTTAGAGAAGTAAAAATAATATTTTTGAGAAACAGAGAGCCAGACAGAGAAACGACGTGAATTTAGTTTGGAATCGGAATAACCTGAGCCTTTGACAAATGCAGGCGGGTTTTAAAAGTAAAGTGCAGTGACTCTGAAAGGAAACCCAGATGCTTCAGCGCGGCATTAACAGTTGAGCGGCCGGCCAGTTTCACACCCCGTGCGCTTTATTCCCGGGATAACACTGACCATTACAGTTGGAGAGGTGGCTGAGTGTTCCTCGACACCAATCTGAGCGTGAAGACGAAGAGAAAATCCCTGTCCCTGCCCCGAATCGAACTCCGCTCATCCAGCCCGCCCGTAGCCGTTCACTTTACTAAGGAAAGTTAAACTGGCTTGTTACGAAACAACAAGAAACAAAAGCCTTATAGCACTCTCTTTTCTTTTATTCTTGCGTTGGGGTGACACTGAGTCCCTCGGTACTGCATCCGCTAATGGAGCTATTGCACTACCCTCTAATAATAAATGAAAAAGGGAGGGGGGGGGGAAAGTGGAGCATTTTGTCTACAACAAACCCCTCATGAACTGCCGTGCTATCGAACCCTGGCCTCCGTGATTGAAACCTGCGACTAACCACCTCAGCCATATCACGACTGTAATACTACGCACAGTACGTATCATCGTTCAGCTTCGTCTCCTCTCGACACTACAGCTCACATCACACAGTCTACGTCAGCAGTGAAAGTCTCAACTAGTGCTCTGTAGCACGGAGTTCTCCTCACTTCACAAAATTCAGGCCCATCTCTTGCTATTCTATGAATCCAGACATGCACAATATATGATGTATGACAATTCGGTTCCTTTCTGCGTTTATCTACCCAGAATATCACAAAGCTGTCACGAGTGACTTGACTTTTAATCAACGGTAATAAATTTAAATTTAATTACGAATAACTTTCGGTTTATTTGCTTCCCTCAACGTCGATAGTTAGCTTTCACACCCATATTGCATATGTGAAATTACAGTCTTTGCGCCTTCGGATAGCAAACTGGAAGACAAACATTCTGAAGTAGCAAGCACTCTCCGAATTTAATGTGCTCGTAATTACTTTGTGAACGCAAATGAATATTAAATGTAAGAAAAAAAAAGTAAAATATTATTTAAAGTCAGACAGTACCACGCTTATCCCATGGAGCAAATGTGATGTATTTGTGTGTTATTTGTAAACACACACACGCGCGCGCGTTCGTCGAGTGAAAAATTTACCAGATTCTCCAAGTACGGTATCGACAGACTATGGTGGAAACACTCTAACCTAGTTTCAAGTATATTACGTACGCACTTTAATAGATGGAAACTTCCTTTTTACCTGAAAATGACAAGTTACGAACTTAACACTCCTTTTCGAACAACAAAGAAAACAAACGCTGATACTAGATCTAAGACATCCCTTTACGGAATTCCTCTTACACTGGTTTGGCAACCCGTAAAATCTCTTGGGCGTGACAAGAAAAACTTGTTTAAACACGAAAACTTTGGACTTATTCAGGAGTGTGAACGTGCCAGTAGCAACTTTTTAACAGGATTGTGACTAGGACGCACGTCCTCAAGATACTGCATCTTGCAACAAGTTCCATAGTTCTGTGTCCAACGCGACAGTGAAACTCCAGCCCCGAATTCGCGGCCCGCACATTTGCCTTACGCTAGGAAAAAAATGCGAACCGAATCAGAATTCACGTAACTTGCTTCAGTAATTTCCGTCGAACAACTTTACATATGTACAAAACTCATGCTGAGCCTCATAACAGCCTCCCTCTGTGTTTAACAATCACGCCCTCAATACCAGCCGGGTGTTTATTATTTCAAATAAATTGAACCAGCATTTCATACGATACGCAGAACCAATAGCATACACACCCATATATTATAAGTTACAGGACTTAAAAATGAGCAAACCGAACAGTCTATCGTAGCGGTAAGAGCCTAGACTTGTTTCAGTAGGTGCCCAGTTCGAATCTCAATGGAACACGGGTTTTCTTAACTTTCCTCAATTCCTCCATGTAAACGCTGGGACAGGAACCCGAAAAGACCATGACATCTGCCACTCCAATCCCTTACATTTTACCGTTCACCAATTACCCCATCAGTCGCTTGCACATTGCTGACATACCGACTTCCTCACTAACTCCACCAAATGAAGTCCTTGAGAAACAAAGAGATTCTTAGTTACTCAAGAAACTCTCCGAATTTTATGGAACCTGAAGGTTCACTACCGTTTCCAGAAACAGAGCTCCATGAATTAAATAGATAGAATTAAGCAATTTCGCATCACCCGTGACTGCGCATAATTAACACGGATAAACACTGCTCTCTTTCGGGGACATCAACAGTTACACGTGATTAATGTGAACTAGCCTACAGTTTCGACGGTTGACCGAATTACTTTTCATTGCATGCTTTGTATTCCGTTTGAATTGCTTCTTCACGACGTTTAGCCTACCACCGGACAAATACTACAAGCAAGGCCGCGGTGGACCCGCACGTTATCTGGATTATTTTTTCTCCCACAAGGAACCTTCGGGAAACGTATAATAATCAGTAATAACAAACTCCAGGATCTTCATATTATTTTACCTACAATTTTCTCGATCTGAAACATAAAAATTTGTTGCCTGAAACAGCATTCAAATGATGGCAATTTCTTTCCTCCGCATATCCTTCCTGCTTTCTACCTTCTATCATAACTGTGTACAGCGGGACTGAACGAACGAGGGAAATTGGGGGGGGGGGGGGGCGTTCGTGACGTATTCTAAAATGTTGAAAGTTTTTCGTCTTGTAAGACTACAAACTGCGACATACAGTAACAGGGTAAACCGAGATTTGCACAAAGTACATTCATACGGCAAAAATATTAAGTGCGAAGTATTTCTAAGACACCGGTGTTTATTAGCCAGTGGTCAGAGGCTGAATATGTACCGGTCCCCAAAATTCTATTTAACGTTACATTTAATTTCCTTTACAGCAGCTGAGAAAACTAATTTTACAACTAGGTCTTTCCGATCATTTTCATTTCCCTTTCCGGGTCTAAGTACTTTGTGCCGAATATTACAAAGCCATTGACACAGGAGTCTTTTTATAAGAGTCAATTAAAATTCGTATTTCTTGACACCGATGGAGATTTTCTGAAAATTCCCTCTGCGTTATATCTTACATTTTCCGACATTATTTTTAATTTTAAATGTTCAATGTAATTACAAAATCCACTTCGCTTTTACAACAACATGAATGGGTTACCTTGGTATTGTAAGTAGGATTACACATGAGTGTGACAGCGTATCTCAAGCCAACAGTTTCGTGGCGTGAAACGGACAAACATCGGCCTTGGCTACGATATAGAAATTTTACAGCACAACGGACTTCCACATTCTTCAACAAAGTGTAAAAAAAGCTAGTTTTCATTCAATCAGGTATGCTATCGCAAACCTGACAGTCAGAACGTCGTACCATGCACAAGTTTTCGTTATCCTATCTATCCCACCTGTTAGGCTTATAATCGAACCTGACCCAGATATGGCTACAGTTAAGGACAAGACTTCTTACTGTGACCAATATACGATATACAGAAATCATATTTATATATTCTACGGCCTATTAGGTTCATAAGAACTGATGATCACCTGTTAGTGAAATCACTGGTACAGCCCAGCGGCCGGTGCAACTAACTGCTTGCGGTATCGATTTACAATCATCCCAGACTGAACTTAACAAAAGTTCCTTTCATCTCACACTTTGCCAGGATGAAGAGAATGCGTGAAAGAACAGGACAATTGATGCTGTTGCTGCACACTAAACTTGCGCCAACTCACTGCAATGGAATCAACATTACACGGTTGAAGCTTTCACAGTACACGTCACTGTTTCCACGCCGCAAACTTGGCCTGTCGCCCTTGTTCCTAAGTCAGACAACAGAACTATTTTCATTTACTACTACCGGTATAGGGTTTAAAAATGACGCAGCTCCATATCACAGACTTCTAAAAGGCAGGGCAAAAGGTTAACCATTTAAATTTAAAGGGCTTCCAAAAACAAGACTGGCGATAGGGATGAGACAGTTTTCGCGTCAGAAGTTCTGAAACGATTTCCTACCTCAAACGGAAGCAAAGAAATATTTTCGAGTCTTCGGAGTAAGCCCATTTTGCATAAACTCTTTTAGCCGTCTGTGTTAAGGACATCGAGGGCAAACTCCATTTCAAGTTCAGTTAAATCATCTTTCGAGTCAAACATAAGCCTGCGAGATCCCGAGAGGAGGGCAGCAGGGACGTCGAATCGAGTTTGCCTCGCTCCTCCTCGCTTGGAGCAACGGTTTAAGCCCACAGTCAGCTTCGTCACAACACGTTGCATAAAAAAATTAAAACAAACAACATTTATAGCTGCCAGCAGCAGACAACATCAAAACATACACATACAACAACTTCAAGTATCAACCCCAAAGGACTGTAGTTTTAAAGGCCACAAGGGCGAAAAAATAAATATAATACTTGCCTTTATAAAATGTTACATGTTTCGACGCTTAAGGCTCGAATAAATAAACATACGTTGAATTGTCATTCCTATGAAACAGTTCTCTTTCTTACAACTTTATGTGCAATAGTCATACTATTTTATAAAAAACAACCTAACGCACCTTTGTTATAAGATTTAAGAAGTTTTATACTGTACAATTAAGGTGTGACAACCTGATTTTAATACAGTATTATAATTGTAGTACATAAATTTGTAGGAGTGACAATTCAAGATAACTGACTGCGTTACTTTTTATATATTCGCGCCTGATGGTGTCCTTTAAGGGTCGAAACATGTATCACTTTATAAACGCAAATCTTGTTGTTGTAATAAAAGTGCGGCTCTGGGATGTCCCACAATGACAAAGTTCCACGCCGATTTTCGTTAATATGAGGCCCCTTATTCAAAAACGACCATGCGGACAGGCACAGAGAGAGCATGGTTATGCAGAGGCCTGTTTCATTTTACAGATTAGGATGCAAAATAAGCTAAAATGGTTCAAATTTACTTTCAGTATGATAATGATTGTAAACGACGACACACTTAACTAACACAAATAATTATGAAGTTTACGAGCACAAAACCAGGTCCCTTAATACAAACTAAGAGGAAGTAAAAACGGTTGTTACACGATCGAGACGAAGATGTACTTCAGAAATTGGTACAGGCCACGGACCGAAAACGTGATAATGAAACGAGATGGGGCAGAAGCATGGTAGGGAGCAAGAAATAAGTAACTCTCGGGAGCTGAGTTCTGCTTGAAAAGCTAACAGTAGCTCAGCTGGTGACGAAAATCCGTCCTGATATGTAGCCTGAGGGTTCATTAGCGCCTTCACGAGAGCCCACACATTGTCAGGAGGAATCACACCATCTGCATAGTATGCCATTTGTAAGACTTAGTTTAGTAACATGTAAGCAATTGTCATTTGCCCCATCTGCCCCGTACGCACCGCGAGTGATTTTCAATGCCGAGATAACTGTAAAACCAACGAATCTAGAAAATTGAAACCAAGCACACTGGTATGTTACGGGAATCAAAAATCTACGGATGCGTATGACTTGCAAGAATTTCTTTGGCAGTGAAAATTTTTAAACTTTACATTGTGTACATAAATACAAAGAAACCAATCTTTTCTCTCATTCCACTTGTTAGTGCACTTTATATAAATATTCCGAACAGCCACGCAACGGAGATTCTGCATGTGGCAAAAGAGCTTCGTTACTGGCACAAGCACATCCTTATTGAATACACGTACAGTACAATCGATAAATGTTGATCGCGTTTCTTTCGTTTGTAGTTTCTTCAGTGTCATATTTCGCCCTGAAGCCGGGAAGCTGCAAGTAGACAATGCTGGATCAGAAGAACATGAATAATGAATCTTGGAGGATTAGGAATAAAGCGTCAGATCTTGTTTAAAAGTGCTGCTCTGATAATGCCTCAAGACAAACTGCGGGCGCGGAACACAACCAAAATGTATCAAATAATGTTCTCAAATTACATTCCATGATAAATGTTCAAAAGGCAAACAAATACTTCTCAAGTGCCTTCGGACAAATGAAGGGACAGTATTCATAAATGAGGCCACAAACGCTTCCTCCTCTGTCTTCTCTAATTCGTGATCAATTAATTATACTAAAACTTGACGCATTCATTTGGACAAACTGGCAGTGTGCTCAATAAACCATGCATAAATAAATGAAACAAAACGTTACTTCATGTTAGATTCTTTAACCTAGCAATGTGCAAACTGTATGTAGGCCTACAGAGACTACCTCCTAATTCATTATAATATGTTCTAACTAAACAAAGGAACGTGTCCCTGTGTTAGGTAACAACACTTCAGTTAAGTATGCACATGAAGTGTTATCACTATTTAATAACCTACAACTAAAGAGACGATAACTTCTCTACTTGACTGTTTATATTTTCGAAACAAGAGATGATGATGGTAATAATAATATTTATTTTCAATTCATCACTCTCGCCTTCGGACTACCTGCTGATTAACCCCGGGCTCTTAAAGTGGTAGGCCCTTCGTCCATCTCGCATAATGTTTATAAACATTTCACCTTACGCAACACTTTATCCAAATATCTACCTAAATCTATAAACAGAGGTTTGTTAGTGCACCTTAATATTATGCTGTAACTTACCTCCTTGTTCATAGCCAATGAATTTTTACTTCAAAATTCCGTTCTCTGTTTCTAGTTTCTGAACAAACTACCATCATGTCTTTGATATCCTCTTTACCTACGCATAAGCGGCGCCTTCCTTTATCTATTTCATTTCTAATTCGTCTCGATTTCCACATTCCTGCTAACAATCACACTCTCTCAATTCTCTGTTTCCTAGTACAGCATTCTTTACAAGATCTTTTACCCCAGCTAAAATTTAAATGCTAAGTACTTTCTTATGAACACACAAAGCCGCTGTAATTGCTTCGATCGCACGGATGCTACGGACTTTTACAGCTTTACGTCCACACAACCCTGTTCTATACAACTTCATACATACGTTTAACATCTCACACCACAATTCTATTGTTGAAGATTACAAAATTAAGTTTCATCACGTCATAATCAAATCCTTACACCGCGGAAACTAAACGGTACCAGCTTCAGTTCACCTTTCGGCCGTGCCAGAGTGCAGGCCGGTAATAGGCCTATCACAGCGCAGGAATTGGTTCACTAACAGAGCAGCCCATGTGAGATATGTGGTGAATAAAGTGACACTTTAACATGTTGGCCCGGGAGTGCTTCAATATCCCCTGTCAATTATCATTGCACCTGTGGTCTATATCCATTCATCTGAGATCTGCGGGACGGACAGTGGGCCCATTAGGAATCGAAGTCCCAAAGAGGCACAGTCTCGTCCCACAACCACCATAAAAAAAAAGGTCTACCGTGCAGTAGTCCTGTGGACAACAGTACTACGAACTGCAGAACGAAGTGTCTCGCGCAACGAATATCTCGTAAAGCTGTAAAGTTGTAAAACTGTCCTTCGGCACACCATTAAGGGACCGGGGAGGGGACGTATAGCTCCACTCATTTTTAGCCTTGGCACAAGACAAAATTAAGTGGTCAACTGCAGACTACAGCCACTCTACCCCGCAAGAGCCCCGGTACCCAATAAATAGGTACATAGTTTATTAGCTTTGAAAAGGCGTCGTTAATAAACAAGAAATTAAACAAATATATTACATTTCGAAATTTTGCATTAGCTCCCATAATGACAGTGTTGCAATCTTTATGCAGTGTTTTTCTTTAACCAATGAGGTATTGGATGGCTTATTTTAAGAGCAATGAAATGGATACCAACAGACATATGACCGAGGTGAAAGAAATATGAATTATGCACTATAAAAATGAAAAAAAAAAAGCAGCAAGGACGGATGAGGGTGCCTTTGCATAGGAACGTAGGCCTACATGTGAATCGTCTCGTTTCTAACGTTACTAACAGTTCTCAGTGATTTTACCGTAGTCGCTGCTTACTGTAATACCTTGTAACATACTTTAATAATAGTTTCTTCTATTTTACAAGGTCACGTGGCCATAACGTTGGTACTTGAATGTACACACAGCTATTTCCACAGGCTTATATCGAACTGCAAATTCTTATTTAGAGTAAGAATCATGGGAGATATGAGGGTTGTCCCAAAAGTAAGTGTACTGATTTTCCTATGTACGAATTGGTAATGCAGCACATCCTTGATGTATATCGGCGCGTCGGTAGTGACTTTGGCTGCATGTCCATACTTGTTTCAACTGGATTGGTTAAGTCAGTCGTGCACTACTTCTGTTTGTGTTTGGTCGTGTTTTATAACATCGTTACGTTTGCGATGCAGGAATATAGCGAACAAAGGTACGCTATCAAATTTTGTGTGAAACTCAACAAATTGCCACGGAGACATTTGCTTCTTTAGCCGAAGCTTATGGAGATGCCACTCTATCGAGAACTATGGTTTAAAGTGGCACAAAGCTTTCAAAGAGGGCCGAGAAAATGTTGAAGACGGCCCTCATTCTGCAAAACCAATCTCGTCAACAAATGATCAAAATGTGGAAGTGGTGTGAGCTGTGATGGCGAAAGATCGCCGATTGAGTGTCAGGATGATTGCAGAAGAAACGGTCTTGGATAAAAATGTAATTCATAGGATTCTAACAGACCATTTGCACACGCGAAAAAGTTGTGCAAAACTAGTGCCGAAAAACTTGTCTGTGGAGCAAAAAAGCGAACCGGTTGGAAATTTGTCAGGATTTGCTGGGAAGACTCGAAATTGAGCCAGATTTTTTTGGATAAAGTAATAACAGGAGATGAATCATGGGTATTCGACTACGATCCCGAAACCGAACGGCAAAGTCCGGAATGGTACACGAAAAGTTCTCCTCGTCCGAAGAAAGCACGCATGAGCAGATCCAGGGTGAAAACTATGATTATTGTTTTTTCGACAGCCGTGGCATTGTGCACAAAGAATTTGTACCTCCAGGACAGACGGTTAATCACGCCTTCCACAAAGATGTCTTGGAACGACTTCGAAAACGGGTCCAGCGAGTCCGAACGGATATTGTAAACGACTGGGTGCTGCACCACGATAACGCGCCAGCTCACACTGTGCCTTCAGTTCGAGAATTTCTGGCGAAGAAAAACATTCCCGTACTTCCACATCCTCCCTACAGCCAAGATCTAGCTCCATGCGATTTCCACCTCTTCCCCAAGTTGAAATCGAAGTTGAAAGGTCATCATTTCGGGACAATGGAAAAGATAAAAAAAATTGTAACCGATGAGCTACACACACTTATGGAATATGACTTCCGGTACTGCTATGATCAGTGGAAAAAACGTTGGAACCACCGTGTAACTTCCCAAGGGTCATACTTTGAACTTGTAATATCAGGTGAGTCCAATAGACGTTTAAATAAAAAATCAGTACACTTACTTTTGGGACAACCCTCGTAAAATTAAAAGTATTGTTACCGCAGCTTTCACGTTGTAACTTGCCGGTCATGATATAGATTAATCTAACCACATTTCCATACATTTAAAAACCTGTTGCTGGTGTAAACGTTCATCATGTTTACTACAGACACATAACAAACGTCTGAAATTAGCCTAACTGCAATCCGAATATCACTCTTACGGGAGAGCAGGGATTTTTTTTTAACGAAATGTGGCCGAGTTACAGCGAAGGGCAGTGTCATATCGAGTTTCATTTAGATGGCTCTTATGGTTCATAAATTATTACACTGGACATTGCAGAATATAAAGGCTGCGAAAGTCTTTGTTACGTTAAACAAACAAGACAAAATCAATACCGCAGAAGGATTCACACCTTGACCTTAGCTGGATGCTAACATAATGGGATTACAAGCTCGCTGTCATGTTTCGTTTTTACTGTATAACCTAATGGAGATTTACGCGCACACAGAAACCCACTGGACTTGGCATCAGTATTTGTTAGGCCTGGTTTAAGACGTCAACCAGGAGGCACCGACGGCCGCGCCGCCGCCGCCCACCCCCCAGCAACCTCAACGGTGGCATCTACATACGGAATATTTACATCCCGCGCAACACTGGATGCTTTTATAGCACAAATTTCCCTACAGCTACAAATTACCCTAATCAAAAACACACACGCAGTTGCAGCGCAAAGCGGCAATCCGAGAGAATGGAAAGTGTGTATAGCTTCAGTCTGGTTGCAATGCAAAGCAAGGGGATGTGGTGGCGGGAATTTGTCCATCCTTGTTGCAGGGACAACAGTGGACTAACAGGCAACATTATATGCCGAAGCACCAGCATCACACAACATAACGCAAGGACCTACGCCCAGTCACCTCGCCACATTCACCTGTCCCTTACAGGCAGCAAGATGCGTGGACTTTAAATAACTCATTCCGCGCAGCAGGGCCCATTTTGCGAGGCCAATAGGTTCTCAGTCAAGAAATCACCAGAATGCTTCGGAACCCGAAGGTTTATACTATGTTCGCAGAAGCCCGACTGTGGTAAACATCAAACAAAAGCAACGGAGAGTTTACATGAAGATCTGCTTGCCTATCAATATGCACCTCGAGGGGGGGGGGGGGGGGGTCTGGGAACAACATTTTTGTTTTAAAATTTTTTTTTAAAAAAAAAAAATACTCCTTACCCCCAACACAATCTCCCCCCGGGCTTTCTTTTTTTGAAAAATATACATAAAAACTCTCACTTT
>Ga0123357_10009037_pt1 | contig 12532 bp, 8 predicted proteins | sample TergutEmb28metaG_FD_89873 | JGI IMG/M metagenome (GOLD analysis project Ga0123357, IMG submission 89873) | Embiratermes neotenicus P4 segment gut microbial communities from Petit-Saut dam, French Guiana - Emb289 P4 | ecosystem: Host-associated > Arthropoda: Insects > Digestive system > Gut ... | reverse complement strand
TTTTTCTTCCCAGTAATCATTTGACAGTCGGTGTGAGTGGTGGCAAAATGAGTCGACCAAGCAAGAGGCCAAGGTTGCTGCAGCCCCGCGAAATATCTTAACTGATTGTCGACACTGATAGTGTGAGGGAGGTTATGAAAGTGTGCCAGGGTTGTCACAACCTCAACCTTACTGCCAAACAGCCAGTTGTCATGAGTCCAGCAGTTCAATTTCGTCCAGTGCCTCTGACGAAGAGGATGCTGGCGAGAGTGGGCCAGGTGAACAGACCCAACAGCCACTAACCCTACAATGGACACGCCCCTCTTGCCGTCAGAGCAGTGTAGCACACACATACACAGGGGGCCCCAGAGGAAAGGACAATGAGGCATCGCACATAAATGATGGCTCCAGTCCACTCAGCATTTTTCTTCTGTATTTTGCAGAAATTATCACTGCTGGTGGTGGAGACTAACCGCTACTACCAAGATTACATAGACAGACTTGACGATGGACCCTCTCCTGAACCTGATGTTACTGAAGCCGAAATGTTTGTGTTTCGGGCATTGACAATACAGATGAGAAATGGCATAAGAGACAAACTGACAGACTACTGGTCAACATTGGATCAGCTATACACAACTTTCTACAGGACCGATACCTTCACATACTTCGTTACTTACATTTTACTGACAACACGAATGAACCTGATAGGACAGACGAAAAGTTTGACAGACTATGGAAGATACAAGACCTGTTTGAAATTCTAAATGCCACATTTTCCAAATTTTACAACCCTTCCAAAAATCTGGCTATTGACGAAGTTATTATTTCCTTCAAGGGAAGGGAAATTTTCAAACAGTACATACCAAAAAAAAAACGCAAGTGTTTCGGCATCAAAATTTTCAAACTTTGTGAATCGACTGGATACAAGTGTGACATGAAAGTATACTTGGGGAAGGACAGACAGCGCATGGCACAGCATGTGACAGCAACCCATGCGACAGTGACAGAACTGACGAGGAAGATAGAAGGACGTAGGCACAAATTATACATGGACAATTTCTTTTCTTCCCCTGAATTATTTGATGACTTGGTGAAGAAACAGATTTACTGCTGTGGCACTGTCAGGCCGAACAGGAAAGGCATGCCACAAGACCTAAGACTGAAGACAACAAAACTGAAAAGGGGAGACATTCGCGTAAGGACCAGGGCTGACTTGACGGCAATACTGTGGCGGGACAAGAGAAACATATGCATGTTGACTAATATTCACAATTCCCCAGCGGAAGGTAATTTCTGCAATGGAGGAGGAAAAGCCATAAAGCCGCAAATTGTGATGGATTATAACCATCATATGGGCTATGTGGATAAGGGTGACAGAATGGCTAACAGTTACTCCATTAGCTGCCGCACATTCAAGTGGACAAAAAAATTGTTCTTTCATCTGCTAGACCTGGCCATTCTCAATACATTCTTCGTTCCTCGTGTGGGGGTAAGAAAATGTCACATAGAGATTTTTGATATAACCTAGTGAGGAATATATTGGCACATGGTGGACCAGAACGGAGAATAACAAGGCCATTAAGTAGACCACCTAACGTTGAATTGCACGTCGCCAGGCTTGAAGTCTGCGGCAGCAAACATTGGCCTATCCCGTCTGAGACACAGCTGAGGTGTCGCGTGTTTAAGGCCAGGGGTGACAGAAAGTGTTCGTGAAGTGCCGTAAGTGTGAAGTGGGACTGTGCATTAAAAAAACATGTTTTGAAGATTGCCATACAAAGGCACACTTCTAACAACATCAGGTGCGACCTCCTTAAGAAAACCTGGGAACTCAAGCCAATATGTAAGTAAAATAAACTGAAATTTTTGCATATTCCATACAATTTGTTTGTCAATTCACGAACTAAAATTATTCCTGCTTTCTTGAACACACGTAGAAATGTCTCTGTCTTATTTCCCGAAAAATTCCATTTAATCCATTATTTAATCTTTTTTGGTTCCCAGAATATTAGAATTTTTTGTAAACCATGTGCTAAAATTTAAATGTCTAGTTAAAATAATGTCGTACGCGAAGGTGGACTGTAGCCATTTAAATGCCGATGTGAAAAGGTTAATTTATCAATTTTAGTGCAAATTTTTTATTGTATAATATTTGCAGCATGTGAAAATTTCCAGACATAATCTCAAGGATATCTGCCATTAATACATTTGTATCCATTACACATGCACCCATGTAAGTGCAAGCATGCAGGCACACACACATACACATATACGTGTGCGCGCGCGCGCGCGCACACACACAGCACCTGCATCTCCCTCTCTCAAACACAAAACATTTTATACAAAATCTGTAATTACAACACACACACACATATATATTCACAAATTTGATAGTGTGATTCATCAGTTACCACTGTTAATCACGACAATCTGTGAGTTCCATGCAGTTGCCATAACATTAGTTTAAATTCTATAGAAACATGACAAACTGTTCCAAATTGAATGCTCAACTTCACCTGTTCCTGCTGAAGAATGAGTATTACATCAAATTTGCTTGGTGAGTCTTAGCACAATGTCTTCAATTATTTTACATCCACCCCTCACCCCCCCTACACACATACACACACACACACACACACACACATGTAAAACCCGATAATCTGGCACTCCTGCTATTTTGGCACTTGAAGTTTCATCCATAATTTCTGATGCACATACTGATTCTGTAACTTTATCTTCGATTGTCTGGACCATATGGAGCCCATCAGGCTATTATAATAGCTTTACAAGACCCTAAGATGAGTAAAACAGGTATTGCTGGCAAGAGAAAGCATGTAATTTTAACAGTTCCTCAGGAACTTTAAATAATTAGTTGGCCTGAAAATGGCGCAAGCCAAGAGACGTCATGGCTTCATACAACATTGGATTGCCAATTGTATACAATACAAAGAAACAGAAGGACCAATTACACTTGTTTATGGCGTTGAGTTCAAGTGTGAAGAACCTTTTCAAGTTCAGAGACAGAAACAGCCTAAATTAGTGCAACTGGACAAGGTGTTGTATAAGTGATTTACAGCCATGTGTTACCAAAGGAAAACCCATGACTGGGCCTACGATAATTGAAGTCTTTTTATAATGAAATGAAAATGAATGACAGGTGCACGTTCTCTGAGGCCTGTGAAACAAAATGACCTGTAAGAATTTAGGTCTGTAGAGGTACTGCCTGATAAGTCAGAATATTTGATAATCCAGCATGTCTGGTCCTGTGAATGCCAGATTAAAGGAACTGTACTGTATATTCTAAAAACTTTAATGATATCTGTTCATAAATTGCTGTTTTTCCTATAAAATGGTTAGCATTCAGTTGATCCAAGTACCTACTGCATGTTATGAATCCTCTACCTTATTTTGTTACATGCTGAGGTTGTGGCTATTACTGTGAAGGTGTATTTTGCTAATATAAACCACATGAGTGAATATGGGAGTGAGAGAATGTATTTCACTAAACGTATTCTAAGAGGATGATTTCCATATAACAGTTTGTGGTGACATCTCTCACATGTCATGTACAAATGAGTCCTGCAGCTTCAGTGTGGCTCCATACACAACAAGCATTGTATCCTGAACCTTGTTGATGATGGTCTGATAAGCCTCTTGCCACACACTGCTTTTCTTCTTGTACACATACCTGCAAATTATGAGTGTTAACGTTAATATTTATATTTGCAAATACTATTGGTGCCATAGCCTTGAAGCAACAAGCACTGTTGCAAATAGTTTTTTTTTATTACAAGAAAGAATGCTTTCACATGCTTAACTCTAGACACAGAAGTGTCCAGGCCAATCAGTCATGCACATAAAGTCACTTCTTAAGCAACAAGTTCTTCCAAAGACAATAAAACTCACAATCTGTAGCACACTTAAAACTGGAAGAAACAAAAATTGTATTTACAAGCACATGATGATATAACCATCTTGGCATGAGACCAGCATGTTAGCATACAAGTGATAGTAAATATTATATTACTGTTGGATTATACAATTAACTAAATATAAAAAAAAACCACCAGATTTTTGGACTTGAAGTCAGTGCAATACAGAAGTAGGGTATATGGTACAATTTAGGTCCTCTTGTGCAGTCAAACTTCCTTCAGCAAGTTTCATTTGAACCTAGATATGATATTTTTCTATGAATAGAAAATACAGACTATTCATTTTTTTGAAGCACAGCAGCCGGGTTTCGATTGCATCTGCAGTCAGAGAGTGGCAAGGGAGCTTCAGAAGAGTAGGGCACTCTTAATAGATCAAGTAGCAACTATAAGCAGAAGACAGAGCTCTCAATCTTATAACCACACTGACAAAGAAAATGGTGATATGGCAATGATTCCTGTTAACAGATCTGAAGGTTGCCAATTAACTGGCAGAAACATGTAGCCCAAGTGTCTTGCATGTAAAATGTAAAGTTGGATTTCAGCCCTCTTTTTCTTATATCTTTGAATTAGTCATTTTAAGAGTTGATGAAGACACTTTCTGCAGTACAGTCTGATAGACAAAGTCCTGAAGGTAACTCAGATACAGATTAAACATTTTGGGTTCAGTACATCAATTTTTTATAAAACTGTATTTCACAGTTTACACATTTGTGTTCGTTAAAGATGTTCAAAATACGCTGAGAAACCAAAGTATCTAAAAGTGCAGGGAAATGTGCACAGATTTCAAGCATTTGGTAATGTGAGGTGCCAAAGCAGAAGCAGGTGTCAATCAGCACTGAGTATTGTGAAGAATAATATTGTATTTCAGTTTTAAAATGTATTCAGTGACTGACCTGTAGAGACACCTGACCACAAGGTGCACATCATCTAAGTTCCGAGTGGCAACATGCCTCTGTAAATAGTCAGCCAGCATTCCGACATCACAAGGCTGGGGCATATCTTCACATGACACCCACTCCTTCACTAGTGCCCGAACTTCATGTGCAGTCACTGAGCTGCACAGTGACAGGTCAACCTGAGGATACAAATCAGCTAATGAAATGTGATATTAAGTCCGTTTTGTTCCAACACACAATAACTGTGTTGTAACTGCCTCTGGCAGTCAATTCTGGCCTCTCATTGCAGAAGATGCAGTTTGATGCCAGGCCAGTCCATGTGGGATTGGTGGTGGACGAGGTGGTACGAAGACCGATTCTTCTGCAGGTACTTCGGTCGTCCCTTGTCAGTATCATCCCACCGATGCTCCATACTCATTCATTCATCTATATCATCAATGCAATGTAATCTTAACAACTGACAGCACAATTAAAAAACATGCTTAAGAAAAAGTAATTGTACACAGGCTTTTTACTGTATTTACCACAAATAAAATTACCCAGCAATTAGAGATGCCAAGACTGAAACTAGAAAGCCCCTTAGCTGAATTGTTTCCTTACCAATTTCTTACATATTCCTTATTTCTACACAATATTACAAATTTTTCCCCCCAAAACAAATGCTCACAAAACCTAAATCTGTGTTTTTTACAACAATTTGTAAATGTGATGAAGTGACAGAATGTTCATTTGTTAAGGAACTTAAAGATAATTTATATAGTGATAAGTGATGGAGAATTAGAAAGGCCAATGACAGAATTTCACATGCAGCATGGACCTCAGTGTCTACAACAGAGATGACAAAGTGTTAGACTGTTTCAGTTGACAGACACAATACTGAAGAGACAACATAAAGAATTTGTTTTTGTGGGTTACTGTTACAGGAATATTCTGTGTATTTCATTTAATTATCATAAATTTTAATTTCCTTGATTTTACACTCATTTTAAATGGTCCCTTCCGAAATGTAAATTCCAGGTTTCGCCACAATTTCACACCTGAATTACAGATTTCAGAAACTGTGCTATCAAAACCATGACATTTCATCTGCTTTACCATCAACCCTTTGAAAAGCCATCTGTCTTTCAAACATGAACTTATCAAGTCAAAACTGTGGGATAATGAAGTGCGACATTAGTACTGGGTACTCAGAGTCATCTCTTGGGTATGCAGGCAATAACACAGAACTTGAGTACTTGATCAGAGCTGACAGCAAAACAACAGTGGTCATTGTTCTAAGAGTAAGACAGCCTTATTTAATCAGGGGTGGACTGTGTGAATATATAATGATTATAACTCAACCTATCTGGGCAAAATGCTGGAGACCATAGAAATGGGAAAAAAGCAGAAGAGAAGGTTGTGGCAGTGGTGGTGACAGGACAAAGGGTAGAATGCCTTCTAGACTGTTTGCACCTTATTAATGTGGGATATGAATTAGATGACATATCAGTCAAAGTGTATAGAAGGTACCTGTTCATTGGTTGGAGACTTAAGCTTGGTCATTACTGCAACCCTCTGGACTCGTGAAGTGCTGATAGGCCGGTATGTCTGTAGAACTTCCTGCCTGATGTCTTCTGGTAGGGCAGCTAACACTTCCTCATCCAAATCACACAGTTCATGAACCATAAGCTGTGACTGTGGCTTTGCTGCAAGTCCACTTTCACTTGTGCAAACTGCCTGCTGAACAATAATACTGGAGTCAGCCTGGTGAACAGTGTTTGTGCTCTGCTCATTACTATCTTGCACTGTGGACTGTAAGTGGCCCTCTTCCTGGTAAGCATTACTGGAACTAACTTGCTGGCTTCCTCTGGTGCCCCGTATCAAGAAACTATCTAGAAACCTGTTGCCCACATTGTCACTTTCCAGACGAGTCACCTGGAGGCCAATACCTCGAAGATCGTTTGGTCTGACAGACAGTTGTCGTAAAATTGAAAGCGCCTCTCTGAAACATCATGTAAGAGATGTAAATGTTTAACTCAGGAACATATTCTTGAATTTTCTACACTTCAGGAATAATTTTAATCCATTGTCCTCTTTGTTTTAATTCACCACAGGAGTTTTCAGTGTTTTACATACACCAAAAACAACTTAATGTACAGCTGTGCTGTAATATCAACCCGAAGTTCATCCATAATGCATGGCATGCAAACAAACTGTATGAAGCAAAGTAAATTTCCCAGTAGGAACAATCCATGCAAATAAAGGCACATTGCTTCAGGGTAACAGTGCACAAAAAATCTTGTCAGTATAGGCAGCAGACAGGAACTACTATGGAAAAGAACTGCAGGGATTTCTGTACAATACAGAAGTATAAAAAATTTTTTTGGATAAGATCTGGTATCAAAACTATGGCCTATAATTTGTGTAGAACTCTGCATGATCAAACAGAAAGAAAATGATTACAAGTAAAACAATGTATGTATAACATATGTATAACATAACGTTGGGGTGCGTTCATGAAACCACTGCAGCAGTGGACAAGCAATAAGTATGACACAACCTGAATGTGTGTGTGTGTGTACTGGTAGCTTTAGCTATCCAGCATGCAATGCGCATGCGCCATATTGTCATCTGTGGCCTGCCCTGCTTTACAATATTTTTTCACATTATCTCATAAACAGCATGATTTTTGAATAAAAGTTACTGAATACAAAATATGTGTTTTGATTTTCTCTACAACTTTTGTCTGAAACATTTCTCATTCTAAGAAGAAATGAGCGAGATATGGTCAAAAATGTATATTGGTTTGCACATAAATTACCCTTTATTCTGGTCTGATTTTAATGAAACATGAATTTTCTTAACAGAGTTTCGAAAAATCCTCAAATAACAAACTTCACGAATATCTGTCCAGTGGGAGCTGAGTTGTTCCATGCGGATGGAAAGACGGACAGACATGACAAAGCTAATAGTCGCTTTTCACAATTTTGTGAACATGCCTAAAAAGTAGTGGCCAACATGAGCCACACAATTTTGGATTGAAATCCACCTTACAACTGTGTGCACAAATATCATGCATGCACAGATGGTGGAATAAAACAAAGTAGGAAATGTATGCACAAGATGACACTTCAAATGCATGTGCATGAATACTTTCCCTAATTATTAGATTCATAAACAATCTGAAGAGAAACACTGAAAGTTTGAGTATTTTATATGTGCCTGCCTTTCAATGTTTTACGTAACAAACATTCTAAGTTTCCTGTGTATCTTAGTAACAGGTTTACAATCAATCATAATCAGTAAGTTGTAAATGGGGAGATTTACAATCAATCATGCTCGATTATGTTTCAACTGTTAACTAATACTTCGGACTCAGCTTCTACCTCACAGAGAAGTCTCAATTACAATGACCAGTAGTGGTGAGATATTATCCTAAATGTACACATTAAGTCTTCATATGCAGGTTGTGTTTTTTCTGTCCCATTTTAACAGATTTTTGTAAAAATCCCAAACATGCAGTTTGAAGAAAAACTGTGATGTAAGTTGTGCTGTTCCATGCAGTCAGATTGCCATGATCAGGGTCATAGGTTTTGCTTTGTAATGTGCCTAAAAGGACCCAGAATAATAGCTGAATATAAGCAGAACTTGACAGCTGTCGGTAACTGCTCAGTAAAAACACCTCACATACAGCTGAAGATCTTGGGCATACACATACTTCTTCATAGAGGTTTTCTAAGAAATTGTTAGAGGTGTCCTGATTTGCAGTAAATTGTGTGAAAATATTTATTTAAAAGTAGATGTACAATAAATAATAAAGTCAGCCTGTCCTCATTTCAACTTATAAACAGAAAACTAGTGTGGGATTTGACAGGCGTAAAAGCTATTGTGGTAGTTGTAATGGTTGTGGTGGTGATGGGTACAATCATGCAAACCAGCAGTTACAAAACTTCTGCAGTTTGTGGAACACATGGATGTCATGGTGCTCTCTGCAAAACACCCAACAATTCTGACTTCTTGTGATTTATTTGAACAGTACTAGAAGTATATATGATATCACATATATGCCATGATGGATAGACGTCAGCCGGAGTACTGTAGTTGGTACAGTGACTAGGCTACAGGCTGAGCAATTCATGGTTTGAATTCCAGTAAAGGAAAGAGATTTTCTATTCTCTGAAGTGTCCAGAACAGCTCTGGGGACCATCCATCTTCCTATTCAATGGGTGTTGGGGTTCCTTCCAGGTGGGGTGAAGTGGCCGAAGCATAAAGCTAAGCACTCACTTCCACTAAGTGCCAGGTTAAGAATCAGTGGAGCTATACCTCTATTCCTCCTGTATGCCTTCATAGTGTGAACAGGGACAACTTGACCTTTTTTAACTTTATATGCAGGATGGATGGCTGCCATGTGAGGCATTGTGATCAAGTAAAATTGAGAAAATTCTCACAGTTTTTTCTGTTTCAGCAGTGATAATGTGTCAGCAGGCTCACGGAACAGTGCATTACATGACAACCACTAATTAACATTAAAATAGTACTGATCAAAAGAATAATTATTGTGATGATGGTGAAGATGAATAAACAGCAAATTTTTCACAAGCACTAAATTTCACTTACCAAGAAATTTTCATTTCCATAAAAATGTACAAACTTTTAGTTATATTTCCAAAAGTGGAACACAATTATCAGTGAAACAGATGTACGGAACCTAGAGGACACGGACCTATTCCTGTGATGGCAAAATTCTGTGACATCATGGAAACACATAACACTGCCATGTCATTTAAACCCAGTTTTGTTTGCTGACCTGCTAACCTATTTTTTAAACCTCCATAAAATGGCCTGCAACTTTTCTATGTTTCAGGACGTTAAGCACAGCACAGGTCTATGACTTAATTTACTGCATGAAACATGCCGATAGGTTCAGGAGCTGGAACCGATGAAACCTAACTAAAATTCACCTAGCTATTATGTCCTGATCAGCAACAGCGGTGGCAAGAGTGGAGGAGCGCGTCACTTGGTCACACACCCCATGACCAAGAAACTTTGCAGTTTCTATGGGAGCTGCCTTTGCTCGCACCTGTCAAACAAAATCATCGCAATATTCACATATCAGCCTTATTGAAATGTCACCTACATCTCTAATTTCTGGCACATTCAGGGCCATAGCTGAAACCTTCTCATGTGGCGAAGGGTTTGGAATTCATTCTTGTATTTTGTCAGTCAGTGGCAGACCCATATTTACTATAATATATTTTTCATATTTAATCCAGTTACATTATCTATTATGGTACTTCGTATAAGCAGAAGTAAAAGGAATGTGCTCACACAATACTGAAAGTTTAATTTATCAACACTATCAGAAACTGTGTAGTTTTTATGAGGACCAAAAGTAACACAAATCAGAGGTTGCATTTTAATCACCTTCATCTTGGAAGGAGCTAAAATGGTTAAAACATTATTTTAATATTTTAATACAAGTACTGTGCATCTTTTATTATTTTGTACAATGACCAACAAATGCACAATTAATTAACAAATTATCAATTTGTCAATTTCTTGAACATTTGTTGGTCACTGTACAAAATAAAAAAAAGGTTAAAACATGTTTTCACTTTGTGTAAGCATGCTCTTTCTTCTACATGAATTTTATAATTTGCCACACTTATTAAAAAACAATAGAGATCCTTACCATCAGTTTGAGCGTGATGCACCGCCCCTTCGACCTGATGTTCCTCAGACGTGATGAGACCTCACCTGCCAATTGCTGTATGAACACTGCAGCTTCTTCCTGGTTAGTGAACCGGATCCCATAGTTCACCTCAGCAGATACAGATTTGCGCTGATGGCCAAAGTTCAGCACTCGATCATCTTGGCCTCGACAGTGCCTGTAGAGGGCATTGCCAGTCTTTGCTCCAAATTCTCTCTGCAGCTGAGACTGGGTGAAACGCTGAAGATCAGAACAAGTGCGTACACCCATAGTGTGAAGACGACTGGCCAGATTTCGACCTACACCTGTTGACACATTACATCACATCACACCACACCCACTTTCATCTGCAACTTTGCACATGTTAGAATATTGCAGAAGACCAAGTGAGTTGGGCACCAAATATTCACTTTCTTTAGTATATGCTAATTAACCTTTTAACTGCAGCAATCACTTTCAACACAAATTGTACTTGAAATTGAACTACAGATTTGCAAAAGAAATTTTGGTAAACTAAATAAAGAATATGTTTTCATACATTAGTGTACAATATTAGAATATCTCAATACAGAACATGTATAAGACGGAACATAAAATGATCCAAGCCTTTATTATTTTCATCACTAGTTATGTAATGGTCTCCCTAATGGTTGTCTGATTGACTGAAACATGTCACAGTAGTAATAAAGGGGTCTGACTGAACTTCAGTGATTTCTATTTGAAACATTTGTACAAAACATTTAAACAATTACCAGAAGAGGCTATAACACAGCCCTTCATTAAGCCTGGCAGTGTCTTACTGGATATACCACACAGAGACAGATCTTGAAGGTTAAGCGTAGCTGGTCCCTCCAATTCTTCAGAAAACATACCTACATCACTATCAGAACTGGCAGGGTTTAAACTTCAGTAGGAGTCCACACTGTGAAATTCAGTAAATGTAATGGCTTCAAATACATATGAAAACTAATGTGTTAAAGTTAACAGCCTTCAAGCCTTGATTTTAACACATATTTATGAATAAATACAAAGGCACAAAAATATGTCATGTTTTCTCAAACATGAGCCTATATATTCGGGAATGTGCAAAAGCAAGGGTCACTGTACATCCCCACAAAAAGAAAAGAAAAGGAAAAAAAACACACAAACAAAAAACAACAACAACAACACTGGAGTCATGTTTTCATGTCATTAGCAGTAATCTGTAAGTAATGTATTTGGATGGATAATGCTGTTGTCTCATAGAATTCTCTCTCACTATCACTTCAAGGTCATGGAGAAATGCTACATGTAAGGAAAACCAGTGCTGTAATGCACAGTATCAGCTGCAGGTAGGTGTGTTGTCCTATAGTGTCTGGTGAGCAATGCTGTGATGTGTATACTTGATCTTGTGGTCTACAGTCCACATCAGGCCTAGGCCACCTCATTTTGAGGTTTCCAGATCACATGCAATTAGACACACACACCTGACATGATTCCTCTGAACATGTACTCACACCATCATAGATGCTGCTACCTGCACATCACACAATGAACCAAAGAGACAAACATCCATGCCCTCAGCAGGATTCAAACCCATGATCCTACCAATCAAGCAGTAGCACAACTACACCATAGACTGCATGGCCACCAGGATTGTGTATACATGTTACATGTACATTTATTTGCATGACATAAAAAAGCAGAATACCATGGTATAAATTGTTGTAGGTTATGGTCTACAGTGCTACAGATATTGAAGGGGGCTTGTTGCAGTGATTTTCAAACTACAGGGTGCGGTAGAAAGAACACCCCGATTTGGGAGGATCATAGCTTCGGGTGGGGAGCATGTACAGTGGTGGGGAGCGCGTCGTCGAACAGCGGTGTAGTGCCGTTTTCAATGTACACCATGGCGTGGTTGGGAGAACATCGAGCCTTTATTGTTGAAGAGTTTATAAAAAATGGCGGGTCGCCGGTAGCAACACAGCGTGCATTTCGCATCCGCTTTGCGCTTGGTCGACAGGAGACTGTTCCTGATAAGAAAACGATTTACCGTT
>Ga0123357_10009034_pt1 | contig 12537 bp, 6 predicted proteins | sample TergutEmb28metaG_FD_89873 | JGI IMG/M metagenome (GOLD analysis project Ga0123357, IMG submission 89873) | Embiratermes neotenicus P4 segment gut microbial communities from Petit-Saut dam, French Guiana - Emb289 P4 | ecosystem: Host-associated > Arthropoda: Insects > Digestive system > Gut ... | reverse complement strand
CCGTCGATTCTCTTGTTGAAGTTGTTGGGACTCTGTCGCATCCATGCTCGCTGTATCTTGCCATAAAAATTCGCCTGGCGCAAATTTCATGGGCGCGAATATCCGTGGACGCTAAACACGTACAAAGCCGGGGCTATATGGGTGAGTCTCCGCTGATTCGCCCGCCGAATCGTGGCATGATAGAATGTCGACAATTCATTCTTAACCTCGCGAGGCATCATGATGCGAGCATATGTCGTTCCATTGGTGTTGGGCATCATCGTTGTGGGTGGAGCAGTCATGTTTGCCGCCTCCGGCGATAACGAACGTCCCAAGGAAACCAGCAAAGTGGTAACTGATTGTCGTCTATCAGTAACGGCAGAACAGAAATCGTATAGTGCTGGTCAGCCGATTGATTTGACTGCTGTCTTGGAAAATCAGAATAAGGCGATTGTACCTTTCGACAATTCGACAATCATGGAAAATTATCGATTTGTAGTGCGTTTACCCAATGGCGAGTTGGCTCCATTGACACTTGAAGGACAGCGACAGAAAAAAGCTTTGCGGATTGGTTTCGACGCGGCTAGCCGTTTGAGATCAGGGAAGTCTTACACCGCGAAAATATCTAATCTCAATCGACTCTACGATATGACATTATTGACTCCAACATAAGTAATGTTCTTTTTTAAAGTCGCAGTGGTCTCATATCACTGTATCGGCTATACCTTCCGAAGAACATTACTTATGTTGGAGTCAATAGCCGGCAAATATGAAGTAAAGGTCTATAGGCAGATTCTTTCGATAAAAGACGATAAGCTGACCGGAATCATGGTTGAATCAAACAAAGTTGAATTCGTCATTACCGATGAGGAAGTAAAGCCTTCTACCACGGCTCCTCACCCATCGCCCGCATCGCAGTCCGCATCGCATTAGTCGCAAAAAACTATCTCGTTTGCAATTGCGACAACCAGTAGCAAGCCAGCGGTACTGGAACCCGCATGATAACGGGAGCGTTTTTCGCTGACTTGGAGGCAGGAAGCGTCAAGCCCCCGAAGTCCGACATCTCCCGGCTCACCACAAACCCCTGAGTAATACCGCGTTCCTCACAGAAAACGCTCATGCCCTTGAGGTCTTTGACCTTCACCATCCCTTGCGTGTACTTCACCTCAAACGGCAGCACGACGTCCTGGCTTTCCTCCACAAGGTCCACTTCATGGTCGCCCTTCCCTCGCCAATAGGACAACTTGGCATTGCCCGCGGCGGCGTGGGCTGACAGGTGCTTGAAGACCGCCGTTTCCACTGCCGCTCCCAGACGCGTTGTGTCCGCCAAAAGCGAGGTCCCTTTCAGAAGAACACTCCCGGCAATCGCGGGGTCCGCCAGATAAACCTTGTATCGCGCCCGTAGCACTTCTTTGCCATAACCAAAGGGCTCCAGGCGATCAATCAGGTGCGCCGCTTCCAGCAGGTCCAGAAAACTGTTGGCCGTTGGTTTCGTGACCGACAGATTGGAACACAAGGCCATCATGTCGAGAATGCCGCCGTCATGCAGGCACAGGTAGAGGAACGTTTTTTCGAGTTCCAATACCCGGCGGACGCCGTAAAAAACGGTCATGTCCCGCTGGAGAATTTTGTCGATGATGTCTTCTCGCAGCAATTTTTGGGCGAGGGAGATGCTCTCCATCAGAGCGGTTTGTGGGAAACCGCCCCGCAGCAGGTACTCGTGGAAATGGGCCACCAACGGCCTGGCCTGCTCGCCCACCCGAATGAAATCGCATGGTCTCCACGAGAACAGCTCCGTGATCGCCGCCACCGACGGCAACTTGGGCAGCACAATCTTCTTGATATACAAATATTCAGCAAATGAAAGCGTCGCCAGACGAATCGTATGCCAACGCCCCACGCCCGATTCCAGGCTCTCCGTATTCAGCGGCACCACCGACCCGGTGACCGCAATACGACGATTCTTTTCAAAGTCCACCTGATGTTTCAGCCACGTCTGCCAGCCAGGCGCGTATTGAATCTCATCCATGAAAAGATATTCCGTACCCGCCGCTTTCGGTTGCACTTCTCGCCACGTCTTGAGCAGGCCTTCAATACCCACCAGTTTCAGCAGAGGGTGATCGAGAGTGGCGTAGAGAATCTGTTCCGGTTTGGTGCCTTCACTTAACAGCGACGCGATGGTCTGAAGAAACAGCGTCGTCTTGCCGATCTGGCGCGCCCCGCTCAGTAACACCGCCCGCCGAGCCGGCGGCTTGGTCACCCATGTATACAACTCGCTGAAAGCCAACCGTTTCCACGACGGAAGGTCAGGCACTCTTCCCTGTTCCCACCACGGGTTGAGTTGCCGAAGAACCGAGAAAATGTCCTGTTGCGTCACAATCATAAGTCTACTTTACTTAAATATCATATATAAGGCAAGTAGACTTTACTTATATTATGATTTTAAGAAGATTTTATGATTTTTAGGTTATTCGTAGCCTTCGGCCATCACTTCCACAACGTGACGTACTTTTATGTCAATATGTCCTGCATGTTTGAGTTCTTTTTCCAATTGCATGGCGCAGCCGACGTTGGCTGTGATCACTTCGCTGGCGCCGGTTTGGAGGATGTTGGCGATCTTGCGACGGCCGATCCGCTCCGACATCTCCGGTTGATTCATGCTGTAAGTCCCCGCCGCCCCGCAACATACATCCGTTTCTGGCAACGGTACCACCTGAAGCCCCGGTATCAGGCTCAGCAGATGCCGCGGGGCATTGGATAACTTCTGCACGTTGAGCATGTGACACGGATCGTGAAATGTTACTACCCGCTCCACTCGCTGCGTCATTTCACGGACACCCACCTCGACCAGAAGTTCCGTCACGTCCCGCATTTTCGATACAACTTTTTTAGCCTTGGCTTCGTAATACCCCAGCCCCGCCAGAATCGTATCCAGTGATTTTAATTGGGCTCCGCAGCCACCGATGGGAGAGATGAAAAAATCTTCTTTGCGGTCGGAGAGCAGGTCGACCATTCGCATGGCGGATTCTTTGGCTCCTTGCGGGTTGTTGGCGTGGGCGGCCATCGCGCCGCAGCAGCTTTCTTCTTCCAGGATTTCGACGTCGAAGCCATTGGCGGCCAGTACGCGTGCTGCGGCGTTGTTTGTTGTTCCGCTGACGACGCTGCCGACGCAGCCGCGTAGCAGGACCACGCTGCCACGGCGCTCGCCTTGGGCCTTCATTCGGCAATCTATGTTTCGGAGGCTGAAGTCTCCTTCGAGTCCGTCCCGCATGGTTTCCGGGACAAGTTTGCCCAGGCCCATCTTCATCGCCATTCGCCCGGCGAGCATTCCGGCCCTTGCACGATTGGCGTATGGAAATACGTGGTCGACCATTAACTGCAACGAACGGGACCGCATTTTCCGTCCGCGGCCCAGCACTTTTTCCGTCACCACCGGGCGCACCGCTTCCATCAAGACATGATACTCCACCCCGCTTGGACAAGCTACCTCGCAGGCCCGGCATAACAAGCAGCGATCCAGATGATTAAATACATTTTCGCCCGCTTTTTTGCCCACTTCCACCCGGCCATCGACGGCGGCTTTCATCAGCAGAATTCGGCCACGCGGGGAGTCCGATTCGTCGCCTGTTACCAGGTACGTCGGACAGGCTGGGAGGCAGAAACCGCAGTGCACGCAGGCGCTGAACTTTCCGTAAACCTCCTCCGAAACCAGCGGCAGCGATCGCGTTAACACGCTCATTCATCCGTTTTTGTCTGTTTTTGTCTCATTTCGTCTGTTTTTGTCTGATTTTGTCTGTGATTGATCGTGGTCATCCACGTCGGGGGCGAATTAGAAGATGACGATTATTTGTGAATCGGCGCCTGAGACATAATTTCCGTCGCTGAGGGGGCCGGTGTAGGACTTAACCGGGGTGCCCATGGTTGCGAAGCCGAAGTGGCCGATCAGGTCTGCGTCCTTGATCGCGGAGGTGCGATTGGGCATTTTCACTGTTGTGATTGCTCCGGCGGCGATGGAGGAGTTGGTCAGGACAGGGGCGGCGTAGAGACCGGAGATGCCCTTGATGTTCAGTTGAGCGATGGTCGGGCGGTCGCCGGCGACGAAGTCAGTCTCGTCCGTAGGCAGCGAGGTGACTGTGTCATTGACGCCGGCAAAGAGGAGGGTGTGGTCGAGTGCGCCGACGGTGATGGAGTTGATGTTGCCGGTGCTGCGTAGGGAGGAGTTGGTCATGGTTCCGCCGACGGTCAAGGTGTTGAGTGCAGTGAGCTTGGGGTCGACGGCTTGGGAGAGGGTGATGGTGGAGTTGAGGAGGTCGCCGCTGATTTTGAGGGAGTTGAGGGCATTTGCGGCGAATTGCAGGGAGTTGGTGGCGGTAGCGTCGGAGAGTGTCAGGGAGGAGAGGTTGCCAATCGCTGCGCCGTTGGGGGTGAGGGTGACGTTGAGGTTTGTTGCGGCCTTGGCGGTCACGGTGCCTGCATTGCCGGCGATGGTCCAAGTGCCGCCGGTGATTTGTTGAGTGACGGTGATGGAGCCGAGAGTTTGGGCGGCGGCTGAGCCGGTGAGCAGGATATTGGCGTTGAGGGAGCCTTTGTCGGTGAGGCGACCGAGGGTGGTGCCGGTGATGGAGCCGCCGGTCCAATTTTGGACCATGAGGGAGGTGAGAGGAATGGCGGCAGCCAGGACGAGGTTGTTGACTTGGCCGAGGCTCACTGTAGCGGCGAGGGTTACCGCTGCGGCTTGGCCGATTGTCAGGGCGCCGGTCACATTGCCGAGCGTTAATTTGGAGATTGCGCCGTCAATCGTGACTGCATCGCTCATGTCCGTGGTGCTGGCGACGATGGCTTTGATGCCGTTGGCGCCCGAGATCGTCAGGTCAGCCAGCGTGAAGCGGCCACTGCCGCCAGCGCCGTTCTTGGGCTTGGAGGTTGTGATAGTTAAGGTGGAGGCGCTGGTGGTGCCGGTTAAGGTGAGGGAGTATTGCCCATTCAGGAAGCTGAGGGTTCCTGTTCCCTGTCCGCTGAGTTTCATGGTGACCCGCGTGCCATCGGTATCGGTGAAGGTGAGAGGTACGCTTCCCTTGCGTCCAGGGATTTGGCCGAACTGCCAAGTCACCGGCACAGGCGAAGAGCTCGCAGCCGTGTTGTTGGTTGTGTCCAAGGAATCGACCATTGCGATCACGTACCAGTTTCCCGTCGGGACGGAGGTGTCCAATTGGAACTTGACTTGGAGAGTGACGGACTGGCCGGGAGCAAGCGTTTGGGTGAGGGCGAGCTGTTGGACCAGTGGGTCGGAGTTGTCGTAGGTGCCGTTGCCGGACATGCGGAGATTGAGCATGATGGGCGTGTCCCTGGTTCCCACGGCCGGAGCGGTACCGGTGTTGGTGATGGTCACGGGGACGGTGATCCAGTCTCCGGGGACGTAGGAGCCGCCAGCCGAGGAAGGCGTTCCGACGGAGACGCTGAGGTTTGCTCGCCTGTCGACGGTCAGCGTTTGCGTGTCGACCAGTACATAGTTCGAGCCGGGGGCGTCCTGGACGTACAGTTGGATGGTATGGTCGCCGGTGGTGAGGTTTGAGGGGAGTTTGAAGGAGAAGCCGTGATTGGCGGAACCGTAGGCACCTAACATGGATGCGACGTCCTGGCGTGTTTGATTTGCGTTGAAGGGTTTGCTCATGACACCATCGACGGCGATCATGACATTGACCGCGTTTTTGCCGGCGTTTTCATCGAAGCCGTAGCCTGTGACCGTTGTGGCGTTGAGCGTCAGGGTATCCATTGCCCCCTGGGGCGGAACGGGTGTCTTGGGCGGAGGAATCAGGTTGTGATAGTTGGCGACGATGGGCGCCGTCTGGGTGATTACGGCAGCCACGTTTTGTGTTGCGGAACCGATGGGGACGCCCTGATAGGTGATGTTGGGATTGGAATAGTAGGGGATGGTGGTGCCAGGGGAATAGGCCATGATGGTGTGATAGAGGATGCCATCATCGCCGACGAAGCGGTACCCGCGCCCCTGGATGAAGGCGGGTCGGCCAGTGTTGGGGGAGGGATCGTTGATCGGATCGTGGGTGGCGCCCAGGTTGTGTCCCAGTTCGTGCGCCAGGGTGACGGCGAGGTCCTCATAGGTGACGCTTTCATAGCCCGCGGGGAGCTTCGACAAGGCGCTGGGATCGACGACGACGGAGAAGGCCTGGGTTGGATTGCCATCACGTGACGTGAGTTCCCAGGAGAGTCCCATCGTAATGGAGCCGCCGTTGTCCTGGACGTTGTCGGAGATGAACGTCACCAGGTCGGCCTGGTAGTAGCTTCGCAGCTCGGGGACGTTATAGAAGTAGCCATCATTGTTGTATGTCAGGCGATACAGATCGGTTTCGTAATTGTAGGTCGGGTAATAGGGGGAGACGGATCCGTCGGCGTTGAGTTGCATGGCCTCTTCCACGTCGACGAGAACGACCTGAGCCGGGATTTCGCTGTTGAGCAGTGCTTGGTTCATGAGCACGACATCACTGTAAATGTTGGCAGTGGTCGAGAGCGTTGGGGAATAGAGAGCCAGTAATCGGATGGTGGTGATGGCCATGACGTTTTCGTTGACGATGTTGGAGGTGGAGGAGGCGTAATCGGTATCACCGAGGTAAATGGCTTGGAGTGCATGGGTGCCGCCGCCGCTGAGGGTTATCGTCAAGGAAGCCTGTCCCGTCGTCGCATTGATCGCGACGGGCGGTCCCAGCGGAATGTTGCCGTCATAAAACTGAACCGAGCCCGTGGCGTCGAAGCCAATCGAGGAGACCGTTGCGTTCATCGTCACGGTGGTGCCGTCCACGATCGACATCAGGTTCGTGGTCAGCAGGGTGCTCGTGGGACTTTGGGCAATGGTAAAGGTGACCGAGCCGGAGTAGCTTGCCGCGTTATTCGGGTCTCCCTCGTAGAACGCCAGCACGGTGTGCTTGCCGGCGGAAAATGGAGTTCCGGCAGTTATCAAGACGGCTCCGTTAACCAGAGTTCCGGTTCCGACTAGAGTGCCATTCTCATAGAGGTCGACGGTGCCCGTCGGGGTGGAGCCGTTGACGTTGACTTGGAAGACCGGGGACTGGGAGGGCTTGCCGGCCTGAACGATGCCCATCGTCACGGTGGTCGGGGAAGCGCCAACCCCGAGCATCAGGGAAGCCTGCGGTATCGGCGTCGCCAGTGTCGGCGTCAACAGCGATGCGCTGGAGAGCAGTACCCGCTGCTCAAGCGCCTCCATGTACAAAGATTGACCATTCTTCCCACCACGACGTGTGTAGCGTGTACGCATCGGAAGTTCCTGCCTAAGCCACCATGAAATCAGCCACTTGCGAAAAGAAACAAATCAGACAGTCGCCTAATCTAGCCCCAGCCAGTCGGGCAGTCAACGGCTGACGGCGAGCGGAGAGAGGGATTGCGCATTTTTCTGGCGGCGGGGGGAGGGGGGGCAAGGTGACAAGGGGGCAAGAGGAGTGGACGGGGAGAGAGGGACAAGTCTCCCTGTCTCTTCCCATATCGTATCCAAGGCGAACGAGCGTTGATCTTCGATCAACGGCTAAACTTTTGCGCGGGAAGCTCACCAGGCTGACTCCTCATCACTAACTACGGACCACGGACTTCGTTATACTCACCGCGAAGCACTTGAGAGGAGTTCCGTGATGTCTGTTACTCTAGCGATGATCCATGCGGCTCGTCGGCGGATTAGAGATGCGGTCTATCATTCGCCGTGCCCGTATTCGCTGTCGCTTTCGCGGCTGTGTGGGGCACAGATTTACTGCAAGCTCGATCACTTGCAGATGACAGGCAGTTTTAAGGAACGGGGTGCTCGTAACAAACTGGTGCAATTGACGGATGTTCAGAAAGAGACGGGGGTGATTGCGGCCAGTGCCGGGAATCATGCGTTGGGGCTGGCGTATCATGGGCAGCTTTTGAAGATTCCTGTGACGGTGGTGATGCCGCGGTTTGCGCCGATCGTGAAGGTGGCGAATTGCCGGGGATTCGGGGCGAATGTGATTCTGCATGGGGATTCGTTTGATGCGGCGCATCAGAAGGCTGCGGCTTTGTCGGAGGAACGGAAGCTTACGTATGTTCCGGGGTTTGATGATCCGGATATTATCGCGGGGCAGGGGAGTTTGGGGCTGGAGATTTTGGATGATTTGCCGGACGTGGATGCGGTGCTGGTGCCTGTTGGAGGGGGAGGGTTGATAGCGGGGATAGGAGCGGCGATCAAGGCGAATAAGCCGACGGTGAAGATTATTGGCGTGGAGCCAGAGCATGCGCCGTCGCTGCATACTTCGCTTAAGCAGGGCAAATTGACGCGGGTTCATACGCATCCGACGCTCGCTGATGGGCTGGCGGTGGCGGAGATGGGGAAACTTTGTTTTGACATGGCGAAGGAAGTGGTGGACCAGGTGGTGCTGGTGGATGAGATTGCGATTGCCAAGTCCATTTTGCGGCTGTTGGAGCTGGAGAAAATGGTGGTGGAAGGGGCTGGTGCGGTGGGTCTGGCTGCGATGATGCAGCGGAATGCCCTGGGGCTGACGGAGCTGGAAGGCAAGAAAGTGGTGCTGGTGCTCTGCGGTGGAAATATTGATGTTACCATGATTGCACGCGTTATTAATCGCGGTCTGGCGTCTGATGGGCGATTGGCGCGGGTTACCGCGAACGTGCCTGATCGGCCGGGCGGTCTGGTGAAGGTGCTTAACATTGTCGCTGAAGCTGGGGGGAATGTGCAGGAAGTTCGGCACGAGCGACAGTTCGGGCCGTCCGATGTGGCGCTGGTTCGCATCGACCTGGTGATTGAAACCCGCGATCAGGAGCATGTTGAATCGCTGCAAGCGGCGTTTAAGGCGGCTGGCGTGAATGTTGCGTTGAGAAATGGCGAGTAGCGAATGACGAATGAGCGAAAGCACCCCGCAAAGCGGGGTCGCTACGAACGTTTTGAACATTCGTCATTTGAGCATTTGGATTTGATTCGTCATTCGAATTTCGAATTTATCCCGGCTTTTTCAGGAGAATATCGCAGCCGCCTTTGACGTGCGTTCCTATTGTCACGGCGACGTTCCATCTGTCCGATTTGGGGACGTAGAGTTCGGTGCGGCTGCCGAAGGCGATCATGCCGAAGCGTTGGCCGCGTGTGAGCGTTTCGCCGATCGTCACCGGGGCGATGATTCGACGGGCGATGGCGCCGACGATTTGTTTGACCACGGCGATGGGCCTTTTTTGGGGGGCGGCTTCTCCCAGGCAGATCGTATGGCTCTGATTCTTTTCGCTGCAATCGGGATGGCGGGCGTCGAGGAAGAGTCCTTCTTCGTATCGCGTCCAGAGAACTTGCCCATCGCATGGCGAGCGGTTTACATGTACATCTAATATGGATAAAAATATTGATACTTTCAATGCCGGTCCATGGAACGGCTCGTAATGTTCGATCGTGGAAATCTCCGTGACCTTTCCGTCGGCGGGGGCGACCATGACGTTGGGCTCGCTGGGAATCGTTCGATGGAAATCCCGATAGAACGCCAGGCACGCAATGGTGAGGATCGCGAAAATGGCAACCAGCCACCACTGAGCGATGGCGCTTGTCACCACGATCGCTGCGACACCGGCGATCAGGATCGGCGTCCAAAAGGTCCAGCCGTAGAGCGAAATGAAAAATTGCGGCGGATGCTTGTTCATGCTTTAACTATCCACGGCCTTGCATCGAAACGCAAGGTTCGCGATGCGGTAAGTTACTTTCCTGTCGCGTCCAAGGTGGGCGAGCGTTGATCTTCGATCAACGGCTAAACTTTTGCGTGGGTCCCCTCCGGCACCCCGCAGAGCGGGGTCGCTACCTGCCGCCGACGAAGGAGCGGGGTGGTTATACTGGCAAGCAACAGAACGGCTAACGAGCAGGGTTCAGGGACGGATTGGATGCCTTTGTTGAGAGAGAAGAAGTTGCCGGACGAGACGCGACTGTCAGGGAGCGTTTTTACCGCAAATAACGCCAAACGCTCCCTTACGGTCGCGTCTCGGATAGGTTTTTCGAAGGTCTCAATTGGCGGACTCTCCTTTTCCTGCACCGTGCGTTGTATTTGACTGTCGATGCGCACCAGTGTAGTGTTGAGGTTGGTTTATTTGCAACATACAGGAAAAGGAGTAACTTCAATGCGTCAAGTCAACCCCCGTCGAGTCGCCGCATGGTCTCATCTTCGCCTTTTGCCGCTCCTTGAGGGGCTGGAGCAGCGGATGCTGCTGTCGGCACTCAACCCGACGGTGAATGCGATTCCAGCAACCTTTAGCTCCACGCCGGCGATCACCGGCACAGTGGATGACGTTACCGCGGCGGTGTCGATCTCCATCCTCCAGAACGGCAATACGATCGTCGCCACAGTGCCGGCCTCGACCGATGGCGGAGGCAACTGGTCCTTTACGCCGACGGATCCGCTGGCGCCTGGGACTTATGACATCCAAGTCACCGCGTCGAATGATGGCGGCGATACCGGGGATCTGACAGTCAGCGGAGCACTCACCATCAAGAGCATAGTGACGGTCACCTTGAATAGCGCAAATTCGAAGTCCGCGGTGCTGAAAGGTACCGTCAATACCACAGTGGACACGCTAGCGATCACCGTCAATGGCACGACCTATACCCTTGCCAATGGCGACATCACGCTGGTTGGCAGTACATGGAGCCTCCCCGTGACCTTTGCGGCTGACGGCAATTATCCCGTCAGCATCACCGCCACCGATACGGACGGCAACTCGCAAACGACTTCCAACAAGTGGACCATAGACACGACCGCCCCGACCGTGGCCATTGACAACACGAACCCCACTTCCCTCGGTCAGAATGACACGTATGTTGACCCGAATACTCTCCAGACAGTGAATGGTATCATACTGACCGGAACGTATGAAGACCTGAACATCAACGGAGTTTACATCACGCTTGATGACGGGCACGGCGATTCCCAGGACTTCGCTACAGTGCTTTCCGCGACGAGTGACACGGCAGGCACGTGGACCGCCTATGTGGATGCCGCCGATTTGATTGACGGCGCCACCTACACGATAACCCTCACAGCCTCAGACTACGTCAATAACACGACCCAAATCCTTACTGAGAGCACACTGAGCGTGGATCTAACGGCCCCCACGGTGGCCTTTGACAGCGGGCAAACAACCTCATCGACCAAGCAGCCCGGCTTCACCGGCACCGTCGATGATCCGACAGCCACCATCATCGTGACGATCAACGGCGTGGACTACAGCGACGCGGTCAATCACGGCGATGGCACATGGTCACTGGCCGAGGGGATTGTCAGCCCCTTGCCGCTGGGCGTTTATGCGGTGACCGTGACGGCAACCGATTCCGCCGGCAACGTGGGCGCCGCCACGCAAGACGTCGCCATCGGCACATGGCAAACCTTCACTCTGGGCAGCACGATCACCAAGCTGACCTACTTCGACGCCGATGGCACGACGGTCACGATCAAGGCCGGCAAAGGCCAGGTCGACATCAGCTTCCTGAGCGACGAGAGCTTTGCCTCGACCCAAAAAGGCAAGAACGTGACCATCACTGCCGGCGATATTGCCATGGTCGATGTCAACGTTGTCCAAAATACCGCCTCCCTCTCCATCGTACCGAAGGCCACCAAGGGCAATCCCGGCGATAACGGACTGACCTCTATTGGTTCGATTACCGGCGAAGGCAATTTGAAGAGTCTGGCCGCTCCCAAGGTCAGCCTGACGGACGGCATCCAGATGAGCGGCGGCGGCGTCATCCAGACTATTCGTCTGGACCAGATTCAAGGCGACATCACGATGGGCGATTGGGCCAAGGGCGTCGCGATTACCGCCAATGCGATGCAGAACACCACCCTGGCAACCAGCTTCATCAAGACCCTCAAAATTGGCTCCATGACCGACTGCACCATCAACGCGACTTTCCTCAACAGCCTCACCAGCAACGGCATTCTCTCCGGCGTCACCATCAACGTACCCACCATCACGACGCTCAATGTCGGCACCCTGACCGGCTGCGATATCAAGGCGACCACTTCCATTAAAACGCTGACGGTGAAGGCGCTCTATCAGAACACGAACGTTCTGGCCGGGAACTTCCAGAAAGCGACTTTGACGAACGTGATCACCGACAACAACGGCACGCCGTTCGGCTTGACAGCGAATGCCTTCAAGCAGGTCACGGTGACGGTCAATGGCAGCAAGGCCAAGCTGACGTGGGGTAAAAACTTCACCGAGCCCATCAACGACTTCTACGTCACCGTATCCTGAGCAAGCATATGTCGATTTTTGAATTCGTCAACCCCCGGCTCTGCCGGGGGTTTTTCTTTCCGGAAAGCCTTGTAAGGCTCATGATGCCAGAGACCTCCATGGAATGCATACGATAGTACGATGACATGACGTGAAAAACTGTAAGAAAACGATCGCCCATCCCGGCTAGTGCTCCATTCCCCTTAATTTGATGGTCAAACGCAAGTCTCCTTGCCGATGTGATGAGAGGACCAAAGCAAGGAGGCCAGCCCATGAAGAAAAAATATATTGTGACCCTGACGGAAGCGG